>Ga0310120_10001334_pt1 | contig 18395 bp, 15 predicted proteins | sample CB27_AW_983_MG_FD_203506 | JGI IMG/M metagenome (GOLD analysis project Ga0310120, IMG submission 203506) | Marine microbial communities from Western Arctic Ocean, Canada - CB27_AW_983 | ecosystem: Environmental > Aquatic > Marine > Oceanic | place: Canada: Western Arctic Ocean | collected...
TATGGGTAGCACAATGCAATCCGTAGCGGTTCTTTCGGCCTATGTCATGATGGCAGATGGTAGGGAGGATCCTGAAGAATGCATTAGGCCGAATAATTCGCCTCTCCTCATGCCTGTGTAAAGAGCTAAGCGGATCAAGTTTGAACCCTGAATGTCCTGCTCTTCATCCAATACTTTAATAAGCCTGTTCAATTAATTTGCCCTTAAATCTTCTGTCTTGAAGTTGTTTACTTTTGGTATTTCAACAACAAAACCAATGCCTTCACACAAGCCACGCTTGGAGGCAAAGTTTGCAGTACGATTCAAAGTTTCCAGTGCATGTCGAATTGTGGCGGGTTTCAGTTTCTTTTTATGAAGCTTCTGTTTGAGTTCATTTATATCAAAATGAGCTTGTAGGAACAACCACAAAAGAGAGTTACAGGATTATCCTTGTATAACCGTAGAAGTAACTTCTTAGACGCTGAGAATGAAGTTATTTGGGTGTTCTGGGCAATTGTCTGAAAGGGGGTAGAAAGTAATATTGCTATTATTAAGAATTGCTTCATAGATATTTTTTCTACAGTAAATAAATAGGTTTTCATTTTTAGCCTCAAAAAATCTCCAAAAGTCACTAAAACCATCATTTAATTTTTTGAAAACGTTTTTTTGCTTTAGGACTAAATGAGTTTGATTTAACTGATAGATTTAGAACTGCTCTAACCTGAGTATTGTCTCAAATGTTGTTCAAGTTTACAGATTTATTTTTTGTTCTAATGAGCCTCGTTTTACAAAAAAGCCTTTTAGCGTTAGTCCAATTTCGATTATTTACATAGTAGCAAATTTAAAAAAATTAATTGGCTGATTAAAAAAACATTATGAAAAAAACACTAAACTTAATTAAATATGATTTTCTGTACAGACATACTTTTGATTGCTAAGATAATTTCTGAATCTAAATGTGACAAAATTATAACCTAATCTGCAGATATGAATTTGATAGATCATGAAAATTTTTCGAAGGCTATAGAGATACTACAAAATGGTAACTATATCCTTGATGTAGACTATGACTTTTTCTTCGACCGAGAGGAAACAGTTGCTGATGCTCCATGGAAAAGTCTATCCCAAAACCCTTCTCCAAATGAATTTTTAAGCCGATATCATAAAGTAAATTTTCAACAAGTTATAGCCCACGATGAGGCACTCAAATTATGGGTTGACAAGAATATTTCAAATGCTACTTGTATTCATATTGACCACCATCATGATTGGCATATTGATCCACAATTGCTGGACAGTGCTTCTCTCGGGAGCATTGAAGGATTAATTACCTGTGGTAATTATGCGGCAATCGCTTCAAAAATAGGGATAATTAAAAATTTTATCTGGGTATATCCGGACCACCACATTTACCCATCAAGAATAAACATTCCATCGTCACTTTCTTTGAGTGGAGTTCAGGCCTTTAGTATACCTTATAGTATTTTCAAAACTAAATTTGAGCAACATATAAATATAGAGAATATTAAGTCAGCAGTTATGTGTTTATCACCAGATTTTATACCTTTAAAAGAAATAAAAAGATATTTTGAAATATTTAACTGTGATCAAGAGTTCATATATCGTGCTCTTGACTATGCACATGAATCTGTCCTGAGCGACAAGTGTTCACTTAGCAAGAAATATTTTAGGATGAACCTGAGTGGAAAATCAATTACATTTTTCCATGGGTCGCCCATTAGTGGTCTCAAAAAAATTTCATCTGAAAAGGGAAAGGTTCACGTTAGTCCATCGTCTTCTTTTGCCGCATGTTATGGGTTAACTCCAAACAGCAATCTTGGCTGGATACAGGGTATAGATTATATAAGTAAAGAAAATGAAACAGTTTATCTAATTCCTCCAAAAGGCCAAAACATCCCCAAAGATTATAAAACATCGCTGTACTTGACTTCCAAAAAGGGTCTTTCTTTAAAGGGCAAAGGTGGTTGCAGTGACTATGACTTTATTTCGAATGGTTCACAGAGTGTACTCGATGAAAGGGTGATCGAAGATGTTCGTGGTTACCTGAATAACTGCGGTGTCGACATGTACAGTTGGGAAGCAAGCATAGATATAAGTTTGTTCTGTAAGAGCACTGAAGTCCGACATGCTTTTAGTGAATGGATGGAAATGCCCTGGAATGCCCTGTTACTCATGCGAAGTACACCTTTCTTCCTAATGCTGTTTATTCAACTTCGTACAAAAATAGACTGCTTAGAATTTTTCCCATTGATATTTTGGCAGAGGTGGGCAGCAAGGTGTCTTTATCCTTTGGTCCCGGAGAATCTTTGTGATGTTGAAGATGATAACTATCATGGTCTAAGCCACGGTCTAGAGGTTGGTTTGCTTTGCGTAGTTTATTGTCAAGTAATAGGAATCTCTCCAGCACCAGTTTTTTTGTCAGCGCTATGCCATGACCTTGAGCGAAATGGAAAAGATAATGTTAGCAATGCTGAATTTAGCGCAAGAATCCTAAAAAATCTTCTGGATGGACAATGGCAAAAGTATTCAGGTGAAAATGATCAAAGTATGATTGAAGCAATTAGATTACATCCTTTGTTGTCAGACGAAACTGATCAAACAACTATAGTCTTACGAGATGCAGATCGGGCTCGTTTAGCATGGGAGAGAGGATTCAATTCAAAATATTTCACTAGCGAAATCGGATCCGAGATAGCACTTAACGGTTCAAATTATTTTAATGAACTTGAGACTCGTTTAATGTTCTCTGATAACGTTCGCATGGAACTTCTTGTTACATCCCCAGGCATAGATATTCTAATCTGGTATCTTGGCCGCCGATATGAAATGGCAAAGATAGATACTTTGGATCACGGGGTCATAAATTTTTTCATTGCTAAGTACAATGTCAGCGAGTTGATTATTTTCTCCGAAAATAGAACCATAGTTGAAAAAATAGTCCCTTCAAAAATAATAGGATGTCCAATACACCAAGTTAGAAATCTCTCGGACAGCGTTGAACTTGATTTATCTAAAAGTGAGGAATTATATCTGCCCATTCATTTGGCTTATTGTAAAGATTTCTCTACAGAAAAATCTTTTTCAAAAATTTTAAAACTACCAGAAGAAATACTTATCCACTTGGAAATTGGAAAAGGTAATCTGCGGTTAGTCAATCAAAATCTTATTCAACTTGCATCTATGAATATGGTGCTTGTTTATAACTCAAACCCGTCTGAAGATTTTGGGGTAGAATTCAATGACCTCGTTAAAAGGTTGTTCGATGAGAAAAAGAAGAACTCAGATCTGGCTTCATTGCGAGTAATTACACCCTATTCTTGGTGTTGGACTAATATTCCAGAAAATGCTTCAGTTGTTTTAACTAAAGCAAGAAATAGCTATTCGCCATTGACGTTTCAAACAGGTCAGAAACTATCAAGCAATGTGCTCAAGGAAACATTAAATGATGTTCGTCTTCGCAGGGAAAGATGTCATGAATGTCCTTTTACGATCAATTGCCTTAGTATTGAATATGCAGTCAAACTTGGAGAACCTGAAAGTCGGCCGTGTAATGCGGAATTTTTCTACAACTGGAACCCTTACGCTGCTGATTAAGATATGGGGGAAATAACACAAACGGTCTTTCAAAGTACACATTTGAAGTCTTTGAATATGAGTGTTCCATGGATTGCTTTGGGTACTGCGGAAGTTGAAAGTGTGCGGCGATGTTCTGAGGAAGAACTTACGGAAGTGATTTATACATCGTTTGAACGAGGGATACGCGTTGTAGATACTGCTTCTAACTATTATGCGGGTAAAGCTGAGGAATGTATCGGTAGAGTTATCAGCAGTCTTAATAGACGTGGAAGGAGTCGGGATATTATTGTGTTTACTAAAGCAGGGCAACTCACCAATGATGAAATGCAGGAACGAGATTTATGTGGAAAAGGGATAGAATCACAGTACTGTTGTTTTGAGCCTGATTATTTGGAAATGAGTATTAAAAGATCACAAGAGAGATTGGGCTTAAAGCAGTTGGATTGTGTGTTTTTGCATAACCCCGAGGATGGGCAGAGTGATGATAAAACAAAAGTTACAGACGTGTTGCTCGATGCTATTCCAGTATTTGAGAAACTCTGTTCTGAAGGTGTTCTCAAATGCTGGGGTATTGCGTCTTGGAGTGGTTTTTATCGAAAATACGGAGACCCCAAAAGTATTCAATTGATGGAAATATTCCAATATCTGGATCGAGAATATAAGGAACACCATTTCGCTGCAATCCAGTGTCCTTTTGGGATGTGGAATTGGGAAGAATTTAATAGAAATTCGCAGTTTGGCATTGCGGGGAGTTCTGGGAATGTTTCTGTAAAGGAAGCAACAGAAGTATTGGGTCTTGATCTTCTGATCAATTCTCCTTTTTACGGAGGAGTTCATCTACCCACCGGTAGCATTGAGAATTCTACAATTTCTGCAGCACAACATGAGCTGACGGAAATCCACTCACTTTTGCCTCAAACTATACGTGTTATTGGAATGCGTTCATCACGGTCTTTGATGGAGGCTGTATGTCTGTTGGAGACTAGTCATGATTGATAAAAACTACAGTCTATCTGCAAAGTTTTATGATAAGTTGCATGCAGGAGAAGTGGAGATCCTTGCAGAATCACTTACAAAATATTTTTTTGATTTAGGAATTTCAGAAGGTAGCACAATATTGGATCTTGGTAGTGGGACAGGGACGCTATTGGGTCAACTAAGTAACCATGGGCTTTGTGGAACAGGTATTGAAGTAGTTCCGGAAATGGTAAAAGAAGCAAAAAGAAAATACCCTTCACTCAATTTCATCCTGATGGACTTTTGCTGTTTTGAACTGGATCAAAAATTTGATGTCATTCTCTGCACAAACGATTCTATCAATAATCTCAAGCCGGATGCCAGGGGGGATTTTTTTGCTGGAATCGAGAAACATCTAAATCCAGGAGGAAAATGCTACATAGACTTTGATACGGAAACTGACATAACTAGTTTCTGGCAGGATCAAAAATCTGTGAATGAAGGTCAAGGATGGAAAGTTACCCGCTCAAGTTTTTATGATCAACAACGTTGTTTAGGCACAGAGGTTCAAGATTGGATCATTAGTAAAAACGGCAAGACTCACAAGTTCACTGAAGTTCATAAACTTTATCCTCTCTCTCCTTCAGATGTGAGTGAACTCGCCAAAAATGCAGCAATGAGAGTAGTGAACTTTATAGAGCCCACAAAGTTTCGCATGGTTGATGAATCCTTAGATTCTTACTTAAGACTAGGATGTGTTCTAATGGCGAATGTCAAATGAGTTTTTATAATCAAAATATTGCAAATATTTCCAATTTGGATGAATTAAGTGATGGTGAAATGGTTTATATTAAACCACTTCATGACGATCCAGATTTCAAAATTCTTGTAAGAATTCAACGAATAATAGCACAGAATGAGCCTGAGAGGCTAAAAAAACTCGGAATTAGCAGGTTTTCAATAAATTATCACATTGACAGAACTGTACTTAAAGAAATAATCAATCAAATTTTGCAGCTGCCCGATGAATTCGAAGAGTTATGGCATAAAGACTATGGTGAAATTGACTCTGGTAACATAATGGATAGTTCAGGTGAAGCGTCCGGGCTACTCGATAATATTTCTAAATCTATGGAATGGGGGAATGAATCACCTCGTTTTGACAAATTCATTTTAAGGAAACGTGATAACTATCGGCTTTCTGAATTTCATACTGATCATTATTGTTCACAACCTGAAAGAACAAGATCAAAGGGAGTGATGAAACGAGCAATACTAAATCTAGGTGATACCTCAAGGTGGGTTGCTGTCCTGGACATTCCCTCATCAATTGTAAAAAATAGTATTAAAGATCCATATTTTAAAAATAATTACAAAAATATGTTGACATCTATAAAAAATTTCGATAACGTCTTAATTGAGACAGCACCGTCTGGTTATAAAAGAAAGGAAATAAACGGTTTATTTTTTGATTCTTTTACCACCGTTCATTGTGGTTTTGGTAAAAAAGGAGAGATTGGGGCTGTACTTAGCCACTGGATTCAAGGGGATCCTTTTTCGTTATAATCTTTTATTTGGAGAATATAAATGGATGATAAAAAAACAATTGATTCAGAAACTCTTGCAAAATTAGAAGAAACAAAAAAGGCGGTTTTAAAAAGAGTTGCTAAGAATCTTTTAGAGCAATCCGAACAAGGAAGTGTCTGTGCTGGACATTCTTCTCATAGTAGTGGTGGAGGTCGGACACACACGTCTTTCGTAAATTCATAGGTCTTAAGTAAAAATTTTTATTTAGGTGTTTTTGTCGCAGTAAAGACGTTGATTTTTGAGAATATTTTGTTTTACAAAATGGACCTCTATTTATGATACAAAGACACCTAAGGAGTGCCTTGATTAGATCCAAATAGTCTGTGAATTAGATTTTTCGGCATGTTTGGAGTTATATTAATAACTCCGGCTTGATGTCATCCAGCAAACTATTACCAGCCTAATTTGTTGTATATTTTTATGTTTTACCTCTTTCTGTTACCCTGACAAATTCACCCCTCATAGTTTTTGCGAATGTTATTTGGATCTGCAATCAATAAATTAGCAATTTTTGCCCCTGTACTTAGTCCAGATGGGGCCGTGTCTTTGAGGTTGATTTTGAGAGAAGGAGAAAAATTTAGCCCTGTTTCCTCGAGGTTGGCTGCAATCATTGCTGATCCAGATACAGTGAATGCAATCTATGTAGCTTGGGAAGCCATTAGAGTTCGAATTGGAACATCTATTAATGGTCTTTCCATAGATTTAGATGATGAAAGTTTTCATGGTTTGTCTAGAAACAAATTGAGACTTGAAGGTGATTCTATTTCCCTTGCGGCCTTTATAAGTTTTTATATGTTGTTCAATAATCAATTTTCAAATTATCAGAGCATAGTGGCCACAGGTGCAATTCGTAAAAAAACCCTTGGATATTCGATAGGCCGTGTAGAAGGAGTAAGGGAAAAACTGGAAAAAACATGTCTTATCAAAAATCCCCACCAAAAAACGGCCATAGTCGTACCAAAGGTAAATGTTAAGGAACTGGATATAGCAAATTCTGTTAATGATATTTGGACGGTAAACCAGTCACTTGATTTCCACTGCCAGCACACTGCAACCTAAATAAAAAGGGGATAAATGGTTTCTATTCCTATTAGTTTTTTTGTAGTCAAGGTTCATAGTAGATGTAATCTTGATTGCGACTATTGTTATGAATACAATCTGGGAAACACAGGATGGAAAACTAAGCCAAAAGCTATGACTATGGAAGTATTTCGTCTGCTTTGCGAGCGCATCCAAGAGCATTGCTTAGCTCATGAAGTTTCTGAGCCATTCATCTCTTTTCATGGTGGTGAGCCGTTACTTCGATCACCAGAGTTTTTTGATGAATCCATGAAACTGGCGCGTGAAATGATCCCTGACATAAGATTTGGCATGCAGACCAACGCAACTCTTCTTAAACATGAACATGTCAAAGTGTTTCTCAAACATGGTCTAAAAGCTGGAGTAAGTATCGATGGGCCTAAAGAAATTAATGATGAGCATCGTTTTGACCTCAAAGGTGTAGGTAGCCATGATCGTATCATGAAGGGATTGAATTACTTACGTCAAGAAAAAAATCGAAAGGCATGGGGGGGGCTGTTAACTGTCATAAATTTAGAAACAGATCCCATCTCTCAGATTGATTATCTTACTAGTCTTGAACCGCCAGGATATGACCTACTTGAGCCTGATGGTAATTGGGAAGTCCTACCTCCCGGGAAAAAATCACCTAATTCCATTGAAATGGGTCAGTGGCTGATTAAAGCTTTCGATCATTGGTTTGATAAAAAATCAGAAATTCAACTTAGGCGGTTCGATGAGATCATTGAACACATTCTTGGAGGAAGTGGAAGCACTGAATATTTTGGTGTGGAACCAGTAAACCTTGTTACTATTGCAACCGACGGTGCTTATGAAGCAGTAGATCAGATTAAGGGCGCGTTTGATGGTGCAGAGGTGCTTGGACTGAACATTGAAAAACATTCTCTCGATGAAGTTATTAGACATCCCAAAATTCAGCAGAGAATGATCGGACTAAATGCCCTTTCAGAAAAATGTCTTGATTGTCGACACCGTTTGACTTGCGGGGGTGGTTATTTCCCGCACAGATACAGTAAAAAAAATGGATTTAAGAATCCAAGTGTTTATTGTGAGGACTATCTAATGCTTTTTGATCATATTACTTCACGCTTGAAAGAAGAATTGAATTAATGTGAGTGACAATATTTTTGAAAAACTTAAGCGATCCGATTTTTCTCCTGCTACTGTTCGTGAGATCATCCAATCGGCATATGCCGAGAAAATTTCGCGCATTTTTCTTGAGGATGAACAATTACATTACCTTGCGCCGGTTCTTGATGAATTGGGCCTTGATTATTTTCTCTCACCTAAAAAATATATTTTCAATCAAGATGTTGGCAAGGGAGGTTTTTCCAACAGTATCAGAAAATTGGTTCCGACTACTTCTCCAAACGGAGCATTCATGGTCCATATTGGAAAAAGGAAAGAAAAATTACTATATGCTCGTGAAATTGATTTGAATGGTGACGATTATGCGCTTGGTCAAGCTCTTGGTATTCCTGAATGTTGTATAAAAGCTTTTGTTCAGAACACCACCGAGGCTTTTGCTGACCAAAATGATTATACTTTGTTTACAGTTGGAAAGCAGAATCTTGAACCGGATCCATGGTCGGTCCATTGTGCACAATACTTCGGGTATGGACTTGTTAGTCACTTCCCATGTTCACTCAACTGCAAAAAAACTTCTGTAATGGCTAAAGCTGCAGCAAAACTCCTAAACAATGTGGAGCCAAATCTGGCTTTAGATTTCATCAGATATCAGGGGTATTGTTATCTTTATACCGAGTATGATGGGATTTATGCTTTTAAAGAAACGGGTCTCATCAAGCATAATATTTGGCACTATGATCCCAAGAAGATTGAGATGAGTAACACTGGATTATTGGCCCAGGCAATTCTTAAAGGCAACCAACTCATTGTAAACTTTCCCTCTGACTTCAAGATTTGTAATGAGGAAGAGGAAATAATGAAAGTCCAAAGTGAATCCGTATGTGTTCTCTTCCACACTAAATCTGTTGAGGTGCATTGAAAGAATCAAGCCTTCAAATAATGCCTTTCCTCGAATTGCTCGAAAAAGAGGTCATTGAGTTTAAAAATGTGATTGAGTTTGGAGCGCTCTTGGAAGGCAGGAAAGAGGTTATCCGGCTGGTACTGTTACCTGATGATTTTTTTACACTAAAAGAGTTTTTTGAACACTATTTTCCTGCCTTTTCAATTAAGTCGAGCACTTTTGTTATGAAGGATGTTTTTAACACAACAATGGAACTGGATATTGGATGGGCGCAATTTGACCGTTTTCAACATCGGGTACCTTCAAGCAATGACCAAAATGGTGAAAGGGTTGTTTTTGTTGGCCTAGAGAGGGCAGTGCATGAAGCATGGTGTATTGAGGAAGAAGGATGTCAGGATGGACGGACTGCTCATCGGTATGGTTACCCTAATTGTTGTGGAATTTCTTATAAACAAATAAGTAAAAAAAATCTCTGGCTGGATATTTTTTTGGGCCCGTCAAATAAATTTTCAAAATTTGATCTTCTTGCTAACCGTTTTGCCAGTATTCCCTCGCCATGGCTTACCTATCATTTTGATTATTTCCCTTGTTCGGTTAAATGCGAGAAAACATTGAAAATTTGTAAACTCAATCGGGAAATGCTCAAACGAAGCGATTTGTCAGAATTTGTAGCATTGATTGATGATCACCTTTCAGGGGTCTTAATATTATTTGAAGATTCAGTTTGGTATCTTCACCTACATGAATTGTCAATGGGGAATTGGCAATTCGATCAAGGAAAGGATCCTGTAGTAAGTGGGGGCAAGAGTTCAGGGCTGAAGTTCAAAGGGTTGAGACTTGAACCAAAATCTGCATCAGCACTTATTAACTCAAACTGGTGGCACACAGATACCGGCAAGGTCGGTATTTACGTTTTCAGCAATTAATCAGGTAACCTTTCATGAATTTGTATCTAAAAACTGAGAAACTGGATGACATTGAATCTGTTGTTGCAAACAAGGAACAACAACGTCTTCAAGATCTTTTAATTTTTATTGAAGAGTATACAAATGCAGAAAGTAATATTTCTAATGCACTAGGATCATTGAGTGAACTTTCAGATGACTGGTATCTTCGGGTGGCGCCTCAAATGCGACCTTATATTCAATTCCAAATGTATCAGGTAGAGACCATTCTAGCTCGGGCTATGGATGTTAAAGTTGATCAGCCAATCTTTAGTTCTGACATTTTAAGAGAATTGAGTACGGCACTTCATACACTCTATGAAGTTGCAACCGGGATTACCGAAATGGAATGGATTGTACTTGATTGGCAGGAACAAGATGAAGGTGCTAATCCAGTTTTTCTTGATGTGACATCCGCAATGGCTAAGCATTCGATTATAGATAATTTCGATAAAAAAGCTTTACCAACTTATGAAGATATTGATGAGCAGGCATGGAAACGATCATTTAACAGTTCCGAGAGTTTGCTACTGAATGTATTGCCAGAAGTGATACCTCATTTACACAAACATCTCAGAGTTATAGTTCCCATTATAGCACAAAATTCCCTGATTAGTCTTAGTTCAACACCATCGATTCTCAACGGTGTTTTTTTGACTTCCTGGACTAGTTCAAAATATTTTGCTGAAACACTAGTTCATGAAATATCTCATGACTGTCTTAACAAGCTCAATTTAATTGAATCATTGGTGGAGGATTCCCAAAAAGGCTTTTACTCTCCTTTTCGAATTGATACCAGAACTGCATCTGGTCTGCTTCATGCGGCATACAGTTTCCTGAATGTATGCCAATATCTTTTTCGTGTATCAAATCTAGAGGAAAGGTTATCAACGTGGGCACAGTACCGATTGAATGATTACTTATTTAACTCAATACTTTGTAGTCGATTATTGATTGTTTCAAATGAGTTAACAAAAGCTGGAACGGATCTAGTCCTATCCATGATCAAAGCATTTGAAGAATTGCAAAATAGCTGCGATTTTCATCTTGATGAAGAAATGTACAAAAGTAAGCAAATGCATTTCGAAGCATGGGCAATTCAAGCGGATAAAAAAAGTAAAGAATTTTCCAGGGAGTTGTTCGAAAGGGTTTTAAAAGAAACTTCGGTTCGAAAAAATGTTGTAAAAATGAAACACAAATTAAATCGGCCAATTGTTAAATCGCTTGAATGGTTTAGGGTAAATTATCAACATACTAAAGTCCCAGTTATCATCCAGGGTGAGTCTTTAGTGAAAAAAAAGAAATTGAAATCAGACCTTGATGCTTTTAAGAATCAACATGTTAAGGTATTGGATGCAAGTAAACACAAGGGTTTTGCTAACACACCTGGGAAAGTTGTAACAGTAGACCAACATATTAGAAGCTTTGGCGAAGGAAAAACAAAACACACACACTTTTTAGTAGTAAAAAACTTTGAAAAACATATATCATCTAATATTTGGAAGAAAGATAAGTTTTTTGATGGTTATTGGATTGATGGAGAACATTCATGGTTATTCTGGAATTCTTCAGGACTGGTTGTTCCCCTGCACAACGATTCTGTCAATAATCTTCATTGTGCAATAGAAGGAGAAAAACTTTTTTATTTGTCTCAACCAGAAGAAGTATTCTATCTTGAAGGTTCAGAAAGTGATTTTAATGATGGTTTTAGTGCATTCAAACCTTTTGAGAATGTAGAAGAATCAAAAAAGTATGGAACATTTTTAAAAATAAGTGCTGGGGATATGCTTTATTTGCCGTCTGGATGGTGGCATAGTGTAAATTATTTAACTCATTGCTTAGCCATATCAGCTTTCGATGAACATACTACTAATTAAAAATATTTTTAATTTATTTAATTCAAAGTCTAAGGCAAATCAAGTAAAAAAAGTGACATTTAATTTAGTATGAAAATGATCTCAAGTGAAATTAATGTTGAACTAACAAATGTTTGTTCTATGGATTGTGATTTTTGCTCACTCAGTGAAATAACAAGAAAGAAAGGTTTCATGTCCGATGATGTTTTCTATAAAACAATCGATGAGATAACGAGTGAAAAGCTTACCAAATTGGTACTGCCATTTTTGATGGGAGAATCATTACTACATAAACAAATGGTTCGAGTATCTTAGTTATCTCACATACAAATGTAATAATAGTAATATTTCCACGTGTCTAGTAACAAATGGAGCGCAACTAAACAAAAAAACCGTAGATTTATTAAAAAAAACAGAACTAAATGATCTATACATAAGTTGTCAACAATATAATGAAAGTGGTTTCGATTGTCGTCGAATTAAGCAAGGCATGACATATGAAACATATATGTCACAGGTATTTAATTCGGTCAAAGACCTGTCAGTTAACTCAAATCTTAAAGTTTCTGTTTATTATTTAAATACTACGTCTGAACTTGAACAGAAAACATTGGGTCGTGGATATGTGGATACTAATAATAAAGGATCAGATATTCTTTCTCTTTGGTACGAAAAATTTAAAAAGTGGGGCATAAAAACATATCAACTAGAGGATAAAATTGACATCTCTGACAATGCTGAGCAGGAAATAGGTTTAACAGATAATTTTTCTATAATTTTTAAGCCTTTTACTACGTGGGGACATGTTTTGCGAGGGGACTCTTATATATCTCCTGAAGGAAGGAAAGTATATGATATTTCCTGCAGTCATATAGACGGTAACACTCTTGCTATTTTTTGTGATGGCCAGATATGAATTTGCTGCGAAGATTACGATGCGGAAATCAATTTTGGAAATATAAGAGATATTTCTTTAGTTGATGTTCTTAATAGCAAAAAATATAAAAACGTAATAGGTAACTTCAAGAAGGGGATTCCAATTTTGGAAAAGTGTAGAAATTGTTTGAATTTATCTTAGGTCATAAAGGGTAAATAATATAATTTTGCCAAAAAAAGAGTTTGATCATCGCTTTTTATTATGGAGCCTAAAATATTTATAGAAATAGACCTAGTTTATTTCTATCTTCTAGGAAATATTCAGAAGCATTTTGTAGTTTAGAAATAGATCACACTATGGTTAAGAACTCAGAAAATTACGATGAAAAAAGGAATCGTGATCAGGGAATACACAAAATTATTCCAATTGAAAGAGTTACAGAAATAAATCTAGATCAGATGAAGGATTTTATTCTTGGACGAGAAGGAAGAAAAATTATAAACAGAGAAGAGTGGGTAGACAACTCAATTCAATACAACATCTTCAAAATGCCTAGTGCAGATTTTTTTAACTTGTATCGTCATATCAGGGATGCATTCTACGAGAAATGTGATGAAATAGGAATAAATATGACTTGTCAACATTATATCCATGGATGGTGTAATATTTTTGAAAAGGGTGATAGTATTGAGTGGCATTCACATTGCGAAAAAAACTTGCCAAACATGTACCATGGTGTTTTTTGTGTGGATCCTGCTGGTGAATCATTTACTGAATATAGGTACAATGATACAAAAGAAGTATACTCATCCATCAAGTCAATAGCTGGTCAAGGTCACTTTATTTGTGATATGATCACAGAACATCGATCAACTGAGAATGAATCAAATGAACCTCGCATTACTATAGCATTTGACATTGTAGATTTATCAAATTACCAAAGACATTGGGACACTCCAAATGGAAACCAATTTATCCCTTTTATTCAATGAAAAAATTAAAAAAAATTAATAATTAATTTTTTTGTAATTGTTTCTCAATTTATATTTGCCTTTTTGGATCTATTCCGAACATATCTACCTGTATATCCAGGAGATCTCTTTTCTCATCTGTAATTACCTTGTCCTTATATGCCAAATAAATTACTTATGAATATTTTCTCTCATCTTCATTCAAATCAATTTGCAAAGTAACATCTGCTTCTAGTTTACCTAGTTTACGCAATCTAAGGTAGATTTTCGAAGGAGAGAAGGTGACTGGAAGATGGAAGAGTGTGAATTGCCGGATTAACTTACTGATAAAATCATGCGGCTCATGCAGCACTTTAACTTGAATTTCGGTGCCCTTGATTTTGCTGTTGATAAAGAAGGCCGCTTCTGGTTTCTTGAAATCAATGCAGAAGGCAACTGGCTTTGGATGGAAAGTGAACTTGAATTGCCAATATGTGCTGCCATAACCAACCAACTCTTGGCAACCTGATTAACGGGGAGACTGCTATGATTAACATTTAAATCTTTATTCCATAAGTTTAATAATTAGCACTTAAATATCAGGGGTAAATATGAACCATACAGGACACGTTGTCGGAGGCATCATCGCAGGAGGTGCAGTTTGTTTTTTAGCGTCCACAACTGGAGACGTTGAACTGGGTTGGGAAACTCTGAATGAAATGTCAGAATCTCCCTTGTCTCCGACTCAAAACACTAAGACCATGCTTGGTTTGTTCATGACGTCCCTATTTATGGCCCTGTTTCCAGATCTTGACATTCAATCGGTATCTCAACGCTGGTTTTTCAGGATAGTGTTTGTACTCATGGGGATAATGCATTTTTCAGGCAGGTATGATCTTTTCGTTATTGTGGCTTTCTGCGCCATTCTGCCTGTGCTTCATCAGCATCGTGGCTGGACTCATTGGAAGATCACTCCCTGGGCTATTGCAGTTTTTCTGGCAATTGTTCAGGAATATTTTCATGCTCAACAAAGAACTTACGGCGGTTTCGAATGGGAAAACGTGTTGGAACTTTTAGAACGCTACTGGCTGTTTGTTGTAGCATGCGTTACAGGTCACTACATGCACCTTTTCCTTGACGCGCGCAGTATGAGATGGCTCAAGTTTATCAGTAACGATGAAAATCATCACTAGAAAGGCGAGGTACCATACTCAGTAGCACGATTTAAGACTATTCTTTGTTTTAATTATGGAGTAAACAATTCCAGAAATTATATGCAAAAAATATTAGGAACAAAAACGAAGGGAAAATTTGTTTTTTTATAAAATAGTGTGTTCTTTGTCTGGACTAAACTTGATAAATTTATGGAGTTATAACAACTTCATCAATAATGGAATCTTAATATGGGCAAGAACCTAACCGAGAAACAAGAGAAAGATTTATCTGCACGTTGGAAGTATTGGTTTGATCAAATAATCTCAGGTGGAACCGGGAAGTTGCTCTTCTTGTTAGCAGTGTGCTCAATGGTGTTGGTTGGTGTAGCAGCCATGCTTCTGGCTTTGGGAATTACACCAATTGGCTCCGAGCCTCTAAACTACGCCGAATCATTTTGGCGTACGATGAGCATTGCACTCGACCCAGGTGCTGTTGACGACGAAGGATGGTTATATCGCTTAGTCATGCTTGCAGTCGCAATTCTTGGGATTCTGATTGTAAGCACTATGATCGGTGTGCTCACCAGCGGTATAGAAGGGAAAATTGATGGACTTCGCCGTGGCCGATCGCTGGTACTGGAAAGTGATCATACAGTAATACTTGGCTGGTCTAGCAAGATTGTCACCGCAGTCCAGGAGCTGGTTATCGCCAATGAAAATCAACCAAAAGCAGCGGTGGTGATTCTTGCAAACCATGACAAAGTGGAAATGGAGGAAGAGCTCTACAGCCGTGTAACAAAATTAGGTAACACAAAAATTGTCTGCCGGCGCGGGGATCCTTGTGTTCTTTCAGATCTAGAGATTGTTCGTCCAGAATTAGCTAAATCAATAATCTTATTCTCCGGCGAAGACGAACAAGGTGATGCCGTAGTCCTAAAACGCGTCCTTGCCCTCCAACGTGTAGCAGAACGCCATTATCACAATTGCCAAATTGTCGCCGAGATTAGGGATGATACTAACACCGCCGCTATTAAACTTGTAGGAAATGTACAAGTTGTCCAGTCTGTGGATTTAGTAACAAGAGTGCTGGTTCAAGCAGCCAGGCAACCTGGATTAAGTCTTGTTTATGATGAATTATTATCGTTTGAAGGGTGCGAGATTTACTTCCATAAACATATTAGCTTGGCTGGCCGTACATTTGCTGATGCTACACTCTCTATGCCTATAGCAGCCGTTATTGGTATTAAACCACAAGGAAGTGATCCAGTCATCAATCCACCAGCGGATCGAATTATTGAAACAGATGACATGCTCATTTTAGTAGCTGAAGACGATTCCAAGATTAATATCCCTGAAAAATCTCAACCAACTTTCGACATGTCAAGGATTTGTCAACCCCCTGAAATAGTATCAACACCAGAGCACTATGTGGTACTGGGGTGGCATCGTGGGGGAACTATGTTACTACAAGAATTGAATAAACAACTTACTCCAGGAGCGAGTGTGCTAATTGTCCATGACCCCGATATATCTAATGTACCATCCCATGAGGACCTTAATACCCTCGAACGACTCAATGTGTCAGTACAAAAATGCAAGACGACATCAAGGACAGAACTAGAGCGACTCGATTTAACTTTATCAGACGAAATAATAGTGTTGAGTTATCGTGATTCCCTACCAATCCAAGAGGCTGATAGCATGACACTCTTGACGTTGGTACATATTCGAGATCTATGCGAGAGAACCCAGAAAAGAATCGGAATTGCCACGGAAATGCTTGATGCCCAAAACCGTGAACTCGCTGATCGCAAAAATGAGGATGATTTTATTGCCAGTGAGGAACTAGTTAGTAAAGTGCTGGTGCAATTGTCAGAGAACCCACAACTTGCAAAGGTGTTTGAAGAACTTCTAACCTCTGATGGATCGGAGTTGTATTTGCGCCCGGCCGCTCATTATGTAGAACTGGGAGCAGAAGTTCCCTTTGGTGCTATCGTAGCTGCCAGCCTGTTCCGGAAAGAACTTGCTATCGGGATATTAAAAACTAATTCTACTGGCAAGCTTCCTGAACTTCTACTGGCCTTGAAAAAAATTGACTCTATTACCTTGGGCGCTGAAGATTCGATAGTGGTAGTAGCACAGGACTGAGTGTGCCGTCTCATACTCTTTAGGCTCTAATTTGACCTTCCCAATTTAAACCATTACAATTCCGATACGATTCATAGCAGAGATAAAAGTTTGAGCTACGTACCTCAAGATTGATGAGGTTTTCACAATGTGGCAATTCCCCATCCATTTCGCTCGAACTAATCATCTGCCTCTTTTTTCCTTCTCAAGTTGATCAGGAACTGGTTCTTACACCACCTCCGAAAGTGGTCTGTGCATAGCCTTCAATCGTGCCTCTTCTGCAACGGTTATGGCATCTGCCGAATTGGGATTTCTGTAGGATGCTTGAGTCAGATCAAAACCCATTTGACGATAGAGTTCGTCCAGAGTGGATTCATTTAAATCGCGTGCAAGTACCCACTTTTGATTATCTGCGAGCATGCAGTAACCTGCCTGTTGAAGATCATTCATGACTTCATCGACTGCATCAATACCCAGTTCTTGCAGGAGGGTGTCCTTACTCAATCCCCCTCCCATCTGCTGCTGCTTCCTGAGAAGATGAAGGGCGTATAAAACAGCAGCCATTCTTTCGGCTGGTTTAATCTTTTGTTGCTTAAGTAACTTAGACTGACCCGGGTCCTCAAGAACTGCAGTCGTTAATGCTCCAATCAGAACTACTGTCCATGCGAGGTACATCCATACAAGAAAGATGGGTATTGATGCCAGTACACCATAAATAGTTTGGTAGGCAGTAAAATTCGAAACAAAAAGAGCGAAGAGCTTCTTGAGGATGGCAAACAAAATACCTGCCAGAATTCCGCCTGTCACTCCGCTTTGCCAGTGAACTCTTCTATTGGGGACAAATATATATACGATGCTCAACGCAAGCATCATGATCAAATTCGGCAAGACCTCCCGAATAATTAAGGATCCAAAGGATAAATTGATTTGAACAACGTCGAACCAAGCTGATAAAGCATAATAATATGTGGATAAAGACAGACTCATTCCTATCAGCAAAGGTCCCATGGTTAACAAAGCCCAGAAAATCAATAACCGGGAAGCCCTTGAACGGCGGACCTGAACACGGAAAATCCGGTTCAGGCAATTTTCTATCGTGGCAAGGAGCATGATTGCTGTTACAGCCAAACCCGTAATTCCTAATGCTGTGAGCTTTCCTGCATTCTGTGTAAAGTTGGTAAAATACTCCGAGATAACATCTCCAGCAGATGGTACAAAATTCTTAAAGACAAAATCCTGTAATTGATTTTGAATACCGTTAAATGCTGGAAATGCCGCAAAAATAGCAAAACTGACT
>Ga0310120_10001335_pt1 | contig 18387 bp, 8 predicted proteins | sample CB27_AW_983_MG_FD_203506 | JGI IMG/M metagenome (GOLD analysis project Ga0310120, IMG submission 203506) | Marine microbial communities from Western Arctic Ocean, Canada - CB27_AW_983 | ecosystem: Environmental > Aquatic > Marine > Oceanic | place: Canada: Western Arctic Ocean | collected...
ATCCGTCGCTGTCAGCACGATTTCGGACACGAAAGCGGGACCCGATTGCCAGGAAACGAGATCGGAGGAAACCTCCGGGACCACCTGGTAATCCTCCGAGAGATAGGACCGGAAATAAACCAGGCTCAGTTCTCCGCCGGGGGAACGGAAGGGTGTTACCAGGGCATCAGCGTCAGCAAGATACGGGTCCAGACCGAGGGCGAACTCAACCAGATTAGGCACTCCATCCCCGTCCTCATCAGCCGCCCTTCTCGCTCCAACCGCATCCGGATTTCCAAACTGTCGCACCACCCACGCCTGGTAAGAGTCCCGGAAGATAACGGTCACCTCGCCGGTTTGGAACGGACCAGCATCAGGAGTAGCGATCAGTGCGAAGGTATAGCGCCCTGCGGCGGGCACGGTCACCGTGGTGTCCTCGTTGCTCCCGTTTCCGAAGGTGGCCACCGCGGGCCCATTCTCCAGGATCCAGTTGATCGTGACGGCGGCACGATCAAGGGAACCGTAATGGACAGTGGCATTGAGGGTCGCATCTGCCGGCAGGACGATTTCCTGGTCCACCCCACCGAAAACGAAGAACCCGCTCCCGGCACCGGGTGACCCTCCCCCTGCCCCTGCTGACGTCCAGCTCTCCTTTTCACCCCACCTGCCGGGATTGCCGTATTCATCGATAATCACCAGCGAGTAGCCTCCACCATCGGTGGAGGGATACCACGAGTCCCGGTAGATGAAATCGTGCACCACCGCATTGAGGTCAACGATCTCCAATCGCAGGCGATCCTGGTCATTGTCTAGTTTTCCGGACCACTCTCCGGCAATGTTGACCCCGAATCCATGGACAGCCTGGAAGACATCCTCATCTGAAACCACCACGGCATACTCGCCCGGCGCGAGGATCATGTCCGGAAACTCAAACTCTATCCCCTTCGTAAACTCGACTCCCTCGAGATTAATCGGAAGATTCCCAACGTTGCGGACTTCAATGAATTCTGCATCGGCAAACTGGACAGGGTGATACATGATCTCCGTGATCCGGAGCGACTCCAGAACCCGGCTCTCAGCGCTCAGGTCCGTGCTGTTCGAGAACCCGGGAGTCGGAACGGCAAACTGGACGTAGAGCGACGCTCCGTCCGTTGCACGACCCTGCGATTGGTCCGGGGCATCACACACGGTATGAACCCGATCGATCTCCACCCGGTTGGATCCATAAATCGCCACCCACCCGTAGGCGGCACCCAGCTTGAAAGGCAGCTCAGACGGGCCATTGGCACTAGTCCCTACCGCCTCCAGAACTGCGAATCCCCCACCCCCAACGAAACTAAGGGCAGGCAGGACAGCTGACCGGGTAAGGTTGAGCGGATCATCGGTGATGAGTGCCCCTCCGATTGAGATCGGCAACGGTTCCGGATTGTAGAGTTCCAGGAAGTCCTGGGTGTAGACAACCTCTGGCTTACTCAACCACTCATTGAGACGCAATCCCGCTGGATTCCCCAGGGAGTGGGGTTGGTTGAGCGCACCAGGTGTAGGCAGGGTCAAAACCCAGTTAATCTCTCCCGGCCCGGTCCGACCGATGGACAAGTTCTCCACCTGGGGACCGAAAACAACCGAATCCACAAGCGTCCCGGCGGAGTTGAAGAGTAAGACGTATTCCCCGGCGCCATTGAGGGAGAATCCAAGACGGATTCCCTGCCCCGGACCCGAATCCGCATAAAGCATGAGGCGCTGACCACTGCCGATTGACGTTCCGGCCGGAAAAACGAACTTACGAGGTTCAGAGGGATCGTCCGTGATCGAATAGCCGCCGAGGGAGCGGGTCAATCCCGTGTTCCCCAGCTCTATGTAGTCGGGAAATTTTCCATCCACTTCATGGGCCGATTCATTCACGGCAAGCACCTCGCTGAGGAAAAGCGTCCCATGGGGGGAGTTCTCGGAGGTCAGGGTAGTAGGACCCAGGAGTGGAGGAGCGGGTCCCAGCTCCCCGTCCACTACCCCCCGCACATAAGTCCGCCGGGCGTCCATGAAATCGATGAGATCATCAATCACGTTCTGCGGAACCCAGTCCGAAAGATGATTGGACAAGAGAGCATCAAAGCGCCTTTTCGAGAAACTGGTCTGGATCAGGCTCCGCAGGGCCTGGAAATAACGGATTCGGATGGCGGGTTCCTCAAAAAGCGGAACGAGCGGACCGAGGGTCTGTCCTGACCTCACCATGTCGAAGAGAGTGTGCTCCGGGTCGGTGATCCGCGATCCGTCTCCCCGGCTCAGAATGGTGTCCAGGTCGTGCGGGATGAACAGAAACCTCGGATCGACCACTCCGCGATACATGCTGTAGTCGTCGTCGGTTCCGTTACTGGCGTTCGTCTCCCCGTTCGCTATGAGTGTTTCTACTGCGAACCAACGCATCCACTGATCAAGATTGGCTACGACCTCGACCTGGTCGATGTAATCCGGATCGTTATCCGCCCGGTTCATGACGCGGAGAAACTCATCGAGATCCGTCCAGTCATTCTCCGAGCCATTGGTCTGCTTCCCCCATCCATCGCGGCCATATCGATCCAGGTCCCCTCCGCGGTAGGCCCAGTTCACATCGGGACGCACCTTCTTGTAGAGATTGCCCTGTGGATCACGGCTCATTTTCTCGTCGACAAATTCGAAGTTGAGCGGCTGGAGGTGCACGAAACTTCCGTAGTCTTCCTGCCTGTCCCTGGCCGGATCGTTGCCATTCCACCGGAACGCGATGCGCTTGCTGTCGGGAGCCGGAAGATCGCTTGCCTGGAAGAGCTTCATTCCAATGAACTGAAGCCAGGTGTACTGTGTATTCAGATTCATCTGACTCGATCCGTTCCACGGCCTGTCGCGGGGAAGATTGATCCGCATCGGTGGCGGATTGTCCCGGCGACTACTTGCTCCCCGTACCCGCACGCCGCACTGGTAGCGCACAACAGGACCACTGCAATCGTCTGCAATGAGGGTGCAGTGGTGGTGCGCATTCGAGTCACGATCAACGTCCGAGAAGACCCGGCTTTCGGCCCTGGTCATGATCAGCCGGTAGATGCCTTCTCCCTCCGGATTGGGTTCATCATCGACCTGGTAGTGCAGGTTGGCCACCTGTCCGATACTGGTAGGCGCCGGCCAGGTCCGGACGTTGCTTCCATCGGTGGCCGAAAGGTAGAACTCGATGATGGTTGCATCATCCATGGCGGGCAGAGTCGCTCCGAATACCCCGTCATTGGCATCCCCGTCATTGTGCAAGCCGTCATCCACCATCGAGGTGCTTGAGAACTCGGGGGCTTCCAGAACCGAGACACGGTAAAAAAGGGTGGCTGTCAGACCGCTCATGGAGGTGTCACGCAATCTCGCCCGGATCGTGACGATATCCGTGGAGTGCGGAACGAGAGGCCTGTGCGTAACATCCTGGACCAGGGGTGCCATCGCACTTTCATCCAGGGCTGCGGAATTGACAGCCCCGGGAGTAGCCCCCCCTTCGCTCGCCCGCCAATTCTGACCCGATTTGTTGGTCAGTCCCGTCTGAATCAGTTCAAGGGACTCCCCCGTTCCGTCATGAGCAGCCTCCCAGGTCCAACCGGGCTCCCCGGCGTCCGTCACTCGCGTCCGGGTGGCCCACTCTCCCTGGTCATGATAACTCACCTCATCGACCTGCTCCTCCTTCTCATCGATCAGTCGGATAGTTTCTCCACGATTGCTCAGAGACCCGGTCCACCCGCCCGCAAGCTGATCAACTGCTCCATAAATAGCCGTGAATTCAGCCGGATCGGCAGCCACCACCAAAAACCCCCCGGCCGGGATGGTGAGATCCGGAAAGGTGAAATTAATCCCATTGGTGAAACTCCAGTCCTCCACCTTCACGGGACCGTCACCGATATTCGTCAGTTCAAGAAATTCGTGGGCAACGTTCCCACTTCCCGGGTGGTACATGATCTCATTGATCACGATCGCGTCGGAAGCTCCCCCAATCTGGATGGTCACCTTGCCGGGACCAGAGCCCAGAGAGCCATCGCGCACCCGATAGGTGAAACTGTCCGTCCCCGTGAATCCAGGAGGGTGGGTGTAGACGAATGATCCGTCCCTGTTCAGGATGACCTCTCCGTGGGCGGGCGGATTCACCAGCGACGCGACCAGGGCGGCGCTGTCGATGTCGAAGTCGTTCACCAGCACACCCGCCGCTGCGTTGATGGACAACTCCTGGTTCAGAATGGCCAGGTAGGAGTCATCCATCGTCACGGGAGGATCGTTTATCCCTGAAACAGTGAGATTCACCGCCACGGGATCGGAGGTGCGCACCCCATCCATCGCAGTGTAAGTGAAGGCATCTGTCCCCTCGAAATCCGGTTCCGGAGTATACGAGAACGACCCGTCCTGGCCCAGGACAAGTAGCCCGTGCGCGGGCGGAGAAAGGAGAATTGCGACAAGGGGATCGTTCTCGGCGTCGCTGTCATTGCTCAACACCCCCTCGGCCGAAGCAACGGTCCTGGAAGCATCCTCCTGCACACCGTAAGTGTCAGCGACCCCGTTGGGAGCGCGATCCAGATGAATGGTGACCGTGGTCTCCGGCGAAGCGAGAACCCCATCGTTCGCACGATAGGTGAAGGTCACTGCTCCGGGGCTCCCGTCGGCTGCACGATAAAAGAACGATCCTTCCGGACTCAGGATCAGGTCACCACTCGTCGCAGGGTCGACCAATTCCGCCACCAGTGTCGTTCCATCGGGATCAAAATCATTGGCAAGAACTCCATCCTGCTCATCGATTATGATCCAGCCGCCCGGATCGGTGGCATATACATCGGAAATGGTTTCCGGGATGTCTTCCACGTTGATCACATTCAGGGTAACGCTTTCCACCGGTGAAACCGACTTGCCGTCCGAGGCCGTATAGGTGAAGGAGTCGGGGCCGAAATAGTTGCGGGCCGGCAGATAGCTGAATGATCCGTCTCCATTGAAGGTGAGAACCCCGTGCGAGGTAGAACTCACCAGGGTAGCGGTCATGACTTCCTCGTCGGGATCCACATCATTGGCCAGAACTCCCTGGCTGGCGCTGCGGACATACTCCGTGTCTTCCCCGGGCGAGTAGACATCAGGTTGCGTCTCGGGGATATCATTGAGCCCCGGCAGGACGTTAATTGTCACCATCCCCAGCGAACTGGCGGCCCCGTTACTGGCGCGGTAGACAAAGCTGTCCTCTCCTTCGAAATTCAACCCCGGCGTGTAGAGAAACGTCCCGTCCACATTGAGGATGACTGAGCCATGAGCCGGACCGCTTTCCACGGCGGAGGTCAGCCCCACCCCGTCGAGATCAGTGTCATTGTCCAGCAAGCCGGTCCTGGCACCACGCACGACTTCCAGTTCCAGGTTGAAACTAAGATCGGAGCTCTGCGGGTCGCTCTGGTGGATCTCCACCGCGAGGATATTGTCCCCTGCCACAAAAAGGGCAGGCGGGACGGGAGGCAGTTCAATCTCAAGATTGCCGTCGTCCACCGCACTCTGGGCAAAGTCGTCGTAGGATGGGTTGGCATCAATATTGTCGATGCCGATCCGGGTCCCATTGAGAAAGACCACGACCCCGTCATCGCGGAAAACCCGACAGGCGCCGCTCACAATCGCATCCGTGTCCTCGATCATGAAGGTGCGGCGAAAGTAGGTGGTGGGATGCTTGTCCTGGGGATCACCACCGAAACCAATCTCACTTTCCTCGTCACCGTCGCCATATCCCAGTTCAGCCGGACCACTATTCCACTGCGAGTCGTTGTAGCCGGGTTCCCGCCACTCACTGCCAAGGTCCGTACCCGTGTCGTCGAATCTCCATTCAGATCCATAAGGCACCACCGTTTCCGCACCCCCCCCCGCTCCACCCGCTACACTCACTTCAAGGACTGCGTTCTCCGGAACCACATAACTGTCATCCCGGGTGACCGGCGCATCCGGACGAGGATCTACTATCAGGGTTACCACCGTCAACCCGGACTGCAGAGATCCATCGCTGGTGCGGTAACTGAAGCTGTCTGTCCCGAAAAAGTCGTCATCGGGCGTATAAATGAAGGTTCCATCCGAATTCAGGGTGAGCGATCCGTGCTCCACATCCTCTCCCTCAACCGCACTCAAATCCCCACTTTCCGGATCACTATCGTTATCAAGCACTCCCTCGCCCGGAAGGTCCACGGCGAGCGATGCGTCTTCGGCAACGGCATAAGTCTCCGGAACCGCAACCGGCCGATCGTTAACGGCCTGCACCTCTATGATCACAGTAGCCGGTTCCGAGGTGCCGCTGGCGTCCGTGACTTCATAGGTAAAACTGTCCGTTCCGAAGAAATTGACCACGGGCGTGTAAATGAACACGCCATCGGGAGCCATACTCACCACGCCATGCTCCGGCGGGAGCACCACCACTGTGGAGGCGTTCCCTCCCACCGTGTCGTTCTCCAGGACCCCTCCTCCACTGCCAATCCCCTGCGTCACGGAGATGTCGTCGAAATAGGCGCGGATCTCCTCATTGTCCCGGGTCGTGCCGTCGGTGTAGGCACCCAGGGCGAAAGTGTGATTGCCAGCCTGTAACGGCAGGCTGAAGTCCGCGGATACCCAACCGGAATCTCCCCCGTTGTTGATGTGCACCAGGGAGTTGTTCGCGTCATCCCCGTAGCGCACGCCATCGATATCGAAAACCGCTTCTCCAAACTCGCTTGCCTCAAGTGGGTCGCTATTAACCAGACGATAGCGGAAACTGATTTCCAGGGTAGCGGCCGCCGCCAGGGTAAAGCTCTGCATGAAGGCACCCGAGGTCGCATGGGGACCCGGCACAAACCGATTATCGAGTCCGCCTATCACCACCTGCATTCCAGCCCCCGAAAACCCACCCGACGGATCGATAACCCCTGCCGCATATGCGGGTTGGTTTGTCCCGAAGGCATCGGCCACGAAGATAAACCCTCCCCCCCCGCCCTGCAGACTGATATCAATTCCGACGTCAGAACTCCCGAGACTCCCCTGGTGAACCTCGACCGCAATGGTATTTATCCCTGCCACCAGCACCCCGGCCACGTCCAGCTCCACATCGTTATATGTCGACTCATTGCCGTCCTGGGCGAAGGTGTTGGAATCGATCGCGGCGTTCGGCATGAAGATCGATCCCACCTCCACTCCGTTGATATAGATGATGCAGCCATCGTCCACCGCCAGATTCGCAACCCAGTCTCCCTCGACAGCCTCCTCCGCGGTGAGGGTGAAGGTGTTCCGGAACAGGTAGGTGGTGATCATGTTCTGACCGTTGGGTCCATCACCAATCCCAAGGAGAAGGTCGGGAGTGTCCGGAGGAAAGGCCTCTACAATGCCACCCTGCAACGGAAGCGACCCGGACAACCAGGGCCCGATGCTCGATGACGCGATCTCGAAGTCTACCCTGTTCCAGTCCCTCCCGGCGCCATCCAAGGGATAGCTGTGGTCCGCGCCCACCTGATTCTCCAGTTTATCGAGGTAATCCCATTCCCCATCAAAAACCGGAATGAATCCTCCCGGATTCGTGTCGAAATCCACGGAAATGATCGGACCCGACTTGGTATTGAGAACGAGGTCCTCGGTAGTATCGTAGCGGTCGTCCACTGCCACCGGGGCCGCAAACCCTGCCGCCACAAACAGTAGTCCCGGGAAAGCCGAGACCCACCTGGCGGGAATGCATGAAGGGGAGGAAGAGGACTTTGAATTCTCCATCGGGAGCACAATTGGGGGAGGAAGCGGAACGATCCGGTGGATTGTGACTTACACAGTAAACCTGCAAGCAGGCCCCGGTCAATACACGGGACCGCTTAAGTCCCCGCGCTCTGGCACTCCATCCCCGGCAGATCCCTCCTCTGCTCCCCCTCCCGGGTTACCAGTTCCGGGCCTTTGGATCCCTCTTCTTTCCTTTCACTATTAGGGCGGGAAGAAAGATGTCTTCAAAATCCCGGCTCTGCTGTGGCACCATGCCATCGGCCACCTCTGGACATCCTCGCCATCGTGCTCCGATCCTGACATGCGACCCGACATCAAGGGCCGTATCGTCACCCCTGCAGACCAGGTTCCGACGTTTTTCCCCGTCCAGATTTTTCTCTGTTCTTCCAAGGACGACTTGCCGAAGGTAACTCCCGAGAGAAGCCCTCATCCACCATGTCCCCCGAGTTCAACACCATCGCCATTGTTCTCCTGGTCGCCCTCCTTCTCCTCTGGAATCTCGATTTCCTGGCCACCCTGCTCAACCTGGGCTCCCTCAAGCCGGAACTGCCCGAAGAATTCACCGATGTTTACGACGCGGAGAAATACGCCAAGTCCCAGGAATACACCCGGGCCCATTCCCGCTTTGGCGTCATCTCCTCCATCGCCTCCCTCACCATCCTGCTGGTTTTCTGGTTCATGGGGGGCTTCGCCTGGCTCGATACCTGGACGCGCTCCTTCCAGTGGGGGCCTCTTCCGACCGGACTGCTCTACGTCGGCGCCCTCCTCGCAGGCAACTACCTCCTCACCCTCCCCTTCACGATCTACGACACCTTCGTGCTCGAAGAGCGCTTCGGCTTCAATAAGACCACTCCGAAAACCTTCGTGATTGATCAGATCAAGTCCTTCTTTTTGACCGCCGTGATCGGCCTTCCCCTTCTCGCGGCCCTCCTCCTCATCTTAGATCTCGAAATCGACCACACTTGGTTCTGGGCCTGGCTCACCTTCAGCGGTTTTGTCCTCGCGATCACCTACCTCGCCCCCTCCCTCATCATGCCGCTCTTCAACAAGTTCGAACCCATGGAGGAAGGCGAACTGAAGGACGCCATCTACGCCATGGCCAGGGACTGCGAGTTTCCGCTCACCGAGATCACCGTGATGGACGGATCGAAGCGCTCTGCGAAGTCCAATGCCTTCTTCATGGGCTTCGGCAAGAAGAAGAAAATCGCGCTCTACGACACCCTGGTGGAGAACCATTCCACCGAGGAACTGGTCGCGGTCCTCGCTCACGAGATTGGCCACTTCAAGCGCAAGCACATCATCCAGCGCATCGTCGCCTCCATCATCCAGTTCGGCGTGCTCTTCTTTCTTCTCGGGCTCATCATCAATCCCGGGAGCACCTTTGCTCAAGAGCTCTTCGCGGCCTTCGGAATACCCGCCGAGAACATCTCCCCCCACGCTGGCCTCATCTTCTTCGGCATTCTCTTCAGCCCGGTGAACCGGCTGCTCGGCGTGGTTCTCAACGCCTGGTCGCGCAAGCACGAGTTTGAAGCCGACGCCTACGCCGCCGAAGCCCAACAGTCGTCGGCCCACCTCATTGCCGCCCTCAAGAAACTCTCCATCGACAATCTCTCCAACCTCACCCCGCACCAACTCCGCGTCGTTCTCGATTACTCTCATCCTCCCGTCCTCGTCCGCATCCAGGCCCTCCGAAGCCTTGCGTCGGCACCACCCCCGTGACGGAACTCCCGATAACAAGGACCTTCCTCACCCATCTCGGCGCGGCCGCCGCCGGTGGACTGATCATCTTCCTGCTCGTTGCCAGGGATACCCAACCGGATCCTTCCGGCAACCGGTCTCTCCGGGAAGTCACTGATCGTCCCGGCAATTCCAGGCTCCTCTCTCGAAAATCATTCCGGGCCACCGGTTCTTCTGCTTCCGTGGGCTCCTCCGGGAAAGAGCAGGGAAACGAGTTCGCCGAGGTGGAGGAGGCCGAGAAATTCCTTCAGCAGGCAGGCCTTCACCACCCCTCCAGGTCCGAGCTGGAGAATTACCTCTCCTCCCGCAATCATTCTGCCGAGGCTTGTCTCGCGGCCGGATTGATCCTTCAGGATACCGAACTCTTGAAGGAGGCCCTCGAAAGGGAGCCCTCCAATCCCCATGCCCTCTTCACCCTCGCTTCCCGAGGGGACTTTCCCTCCTCCCAACGCCTGGCCTGGGCCGCACAGCTTCACGAGCTGCAACCGGAAAACGCCCTTGCTTCCTATCTCATCGCCAAGCTCAACTGGGAGGCCGGGGAAATCGACTCTGCACTCGAATCACTTGACCGGGCACACCAGCAGACCGGCTTTGAGAGCTTCACCTCTGAGTCCATGATGGCTGTGACGGACGCGCTTCGCGCCACTGGAAGCAGTCCGGGCGGGGCCGCCCTCTACAGCTCCCTGACAAGCGAAGTGCCCCACCTCTCCGAACTGCTGTCCCTGAGCAGGAACCTGCAGGAGTATTGGCAGAAGGCCCCGCCCGGGGAGGCTGCCATCCTGAGAGAGCAGAACGCTGCCCTGGGGGCGCGTCTGACCCAGGGCGGGGAATCCGAATTCATCATTTCGGAACTGGTCGGCCTGGCCATCCAGAACACCGCCTACGAAGACCTTCCGCAGGACGCTCCCCTGCCTCGCGATGGCATTGATTCACAGCAGTTGGAACAATCCATCGAGCAACGCCGGTCCGAAATCCGGGAATTCTATCGACCCGGCCCGATTGAACTCCTGCGTGCCTCGCCAGACATGATCGAAGGCTACGCCATGCGTGTTCATGCCCTTGGCGAGCTTGAAGCCCTGAGTTGGCTCCGCTCACATGCCCAACCGCCCGGGGAATAAGAAAACATCCCTTCCCAGTCTCCTCACCCCGCACCAACTCCGCGTCGTTCTCGATTACTCTCATCCTCCCGTCCTCGTCCGCATCCAGGCCCTCCGCGCCCTTCCACAAGGGACCTCCTCGTGATACAGGTGGGGGCGTGAAGCCCGTGCTCAAACGTCTCTCTGCCCCAATGAAGAATCTCTTCCCTCTCCTCTTCTTTGCGGCGACCTTCCTCACCGCCTCCGCCCACCGCATCCAGGCGAAGGAGCCCGGCCCCTTCAAGGTCCTCACCTACAACGTCCTCTACGGCTTCAACTTCCAGAAGTCCACTGACCTCGGAGCGCAATGGATCAAGGGCCAGCATGCCGACCTGGTCGCCCTGCAGGAGATGACCAAGTACACCCAGGTCAAGCTCACTGCCCTGGCGAAGAAATGGGGTCACCAGCACTCCGTCATCCTGAAAGAGAACGGCTTCCCGGTCTGCCTCACCGCCAACTCTCCCATCGAAGTGATCGAGAAACGTGTCGAGGACATGTGGCACGGATATCTCCACTGCAAAGTGCGTGGAGTGAACATCTTCGTGGTGCATCTCTCGCCTTCCAAGCACAATGTTCGTGTCAAGGAAGCGGGCATTCTCTGCGCGAAGGTGAAACTCCTCCTCGCCGCAGACCAACGAGTCATCATCATGGGCGATTTCAACTGCAACTCACCCCTCGACCGGGATTGGCTTGAAGCGCAACCGAGCACGCAGGAGTGGCGGGTGAAATTGCCCGACAATGCCGATCCCGGCTACCTCACCATGAGCCAGTTCCACGCAGCCGGGCTCTATGACCTCGTCCACGAAAAATGCCCCACCGCCCAAGTCCGACTCGGCACCTTCTCGACCCGCATCAAGGAGCAGGACCGCCCCGGAGACCGCTGGCGCATCGACTTCATCCTCACCGACCCCACTCTCGCCCTCCGCTGCATCAACGCTGACACCCCGCGCGATCCCGTCCTCCACAAGATCTCCGATCACTTCCCGGTCCAGGCCACCTTCCGTTGATCGCATTCTCCCCTACGATTCCCTTGGTCTTGAAATCTGGGTCTGAAGTGATTTGGAGTTTGGAGACTTGAGCTTCGGCAACACTCCACCTGCCTCGACCGCCTCATTCCTTGCCACAAGTGCTCAAGCCTCTCCCTTGATCGGCACTGCAATTGCTTCGCCCTCCTTCTCCCAGTCGGGAAATTTCCACCCATTGGGAAATCCCCTGCACTGCACCAGCTTCACCTCGTAGATGCGGCATTCATCCCCCTCCAGCATGATGCACTCCGAACTCGCGTCCTTGTCCACGAGGGACAGATCGGTCCTGTTCACCCGGATCCTCGTGAACTCCTGGACGAATTCATGTTCCGCCATCCCCAGAAAGACTGCAATCTTCGCAATCTCCTCATCCTCCACTTCCACATCCCCCGCCCACCTGTAACACGCAGTGCAGCGCTGGCAGACATAGTGATACCGCATTTTGCTGGACGCGGGGCCGGCCAGGGAGTCCCGGGCCAGGCAGGTCACCGACTGGCGTAGGCCGGACCTTGGATGGTGATCAGGTCGTGATACTTCTTCACCCTTGCCTGAAACCCGCGCCACTTTCGACCGGGCCTTCCGTTATCGAGAAGGAAATGCGGACAATTCTTGTGTGCCGGGCTCATCCCGTGGCGCGGCCAGTGATAATGGGGCACAACCTTGGAGAGCGGGAGGTCGTATTTGTACATCAGATACGCCGCCAACTTGGCGGTGCGATCAACCGTGCGGGTCCGGCTGTTACCCCGATGCTCGCACATTTCGATCCCGATCGAGTATTTGTTCCCCGGTCCGTTGAAGTCAGCATGCCGTCCCGTGATGTTAGTTGGCAAATGCTGCACTGCCACATTCTCGTCGACCGTGTAATGCCATGACAGACTCCCAAGCTTGCTGCCCTTCAGGGCCAGCGAGTGCCGCCAGGAATCAGCTCCCCTGCTCCAGTTCTGCGTGCTGTGAATAGTAATGTAGCGCGGTCGCATGCTGCTCTGGCCACGACGCCCGCGCGCGCTTCTCGGCAGGTAGTCCTTGTGCACCCTGACCTCGGTCAGGAGCGAGGTGGGCAACTTGTGCGGAACGGTCACCGATACGTTCTGGTAGGTCCGGTTCGGGGTCACCCTGACCGCTTGTGAGCCCTGGCGCCCCAGCGGGTAGTGTTGCCGCGGCCCCCCCGCAACACCCCCTCCGTTGTAGGCAGCACCATGGCCACTTAATTTCCCACTTCCGGTTCCGGAACACCCCGCTACCAAGAGCGAGGCCACTACAGCACTTCCACTTATTGAATGAATGAGGACATTCCCCATAGGGATAATATCGGTTATCGACAGGTTATGAACAAAATAACGGATTATTCACATTTGTGAAGATCTAAGTTGCTTCCCGGCCTGCCCCCTGCCTCTGTCGTCCCCGAATCAGCTTCGATTCCTCAATTCCAGCAATTGATTCCCCGGCGAAAGCCTTGGATTTCGCCCGGCACCACTGTGCCTTCGAACAACTTCTGGCGGATTCCAGGGACATCCATCCTCTCTCTCTGGGCCCGGTGGAAGCTCCCGCCCACGCCTTTCTGGCAGCCCTTCTTTCCAAGACCGTCGAACCCGCTTCCAGGCTCTGGATCCTCGGTGGGTCGGCCCGTCACCGCGAACGACTGGCAATGGAACTGCACGGCTGGCAGATCGATGCGGTAACACTGCCCGATCCACCCCTTGAGGACTTCGAGACGCATCTGGCGGACCCTGAACGGGACGCCGAGCGCCTGACTGCCTTTCAGCGTCTCCGTGAATATCCCAAGGATGGTTCGTCGGCTGTGGCTCTCGCCTCGGCCGATGCCTTCGCCCACTCCGCGCCATCTCCCGAAGAGTTCGTTGCCTCCATTCTCAGCCTGAAGGTCGGCGGGGAACACGATCCTGACGAGTTGAAGAAAACGCTCCTCGCGGCCGGTCTGGAGGAGGTTGCCCAGGTCCATGCTCGCCAGCAGTTTGCCCGCCGCGGCGCAATCCTCGATATCTTCCCGGTGCAGGCTCCCGCTCCCCTGCGGTTCGAATTCTTTGACCGTGAACTCGAGTCGCTTCGAGAGTTCGACCTTGATTCACAGATTTCGATCCGGCGACTCGATCATGCCGAACTCGTCCTCACTCCACCCTCGCTGGATCTACGCCTGGCGGACTGGTTCCGTGACGGCGATACGGTCCTCGCCCTGGATGACGGAATCGAGGACGCCGACATCGTATTCACTGACGACCCCACCGGAAAGAAATCGAATCTGGAAGCCTATGGCACTCCCTTTGCTCACTTCGATGCCGGCGATTTCATCCTGCACGAAGCACAGCAGAGCACGGTCTTTCATCACATCAACGACTGGCTTGCCGACGGATGGACCGTTTGCATCGCCGCCGCCACCGAGGGTGAAAGGGAACGCTTCCACGAACTGAGTGGCACCCATCTTCCGGCGGGGGGATACCACTTTCTCAATCTGGCCATCCCGGAAGGTTTCGTCCTGCGCTCAGCCAAGCTGGCAATCCTCTCCCTCGCCGAACTGCTGGGCCGCTATCAAACCACCGTCCGCCCGCCCCGCCTGCAGCACCTTGAGAAGGCACGCTCGCACTCCGCCGCCACCGAATTGGACCAACTCAACGAAGACGACCTCGTCGTGCACGCCGACTACGGCATCGGACGCTACCGGGGGTTGAGACGGGACGAGGAGGGAGAAGAGGAATTATCCATCGAATACCGTGACGGGAGCACTCTGTACGTCCCCATCGACCAATCCCACCTCGTCTCGCGCTACGTGGGGGGCGGAGGAAAGGCTCCTCTCCTGAGCAGACTGGGTGACGGACGCTGGAGCAAGGTCCGCAGGTCCGCGGAGGCCGCGATCATGGACTACGCTGCGCGCCTCCTGCGCACCCACGCGGAACGCGAATCCCAGAGAGGCCATGCCCATCCCGCTGACACCAAGTGGATGTGGGAGTTCGAAAACTCCTTTCCCTTCACCGAAACCCCGGACCAGATCCGGGCCATCTCCGAGACCAGGGCCGACATGGAATCGGAGCAACCCATGGATCGCCTGATCTGCGGCGACGTCGGCTTTGGCAAGACCGAGGTGGCCATTCGCGCAGCCTTCAAGGCGGTAACCGGTGGCACCCAGGTTGCGATCCTGGTCCCCACCACCGTCCTGGCGGAACAACACTGGCGCACTTTCCGGGAACGCATGAGCGAGTTCCCCATCCGCATTGAACTCCTCAGTCGCTTCCGTAAGCCCGGCGAAATAGCCGAAACCATCGAGGGCATTGCCAATGGCGGCGTCGACATAGTGATCGGCACCCACCGCCTCCTTTCCGGCGACGTTTCCTTCCAGAACCTCGGCCTGGCAATCGTGGACGAGGAACAGCGCTTCGGGGTCAAGCACAAGGAGCAATTCAAGGAACGCTTTCGCCAGATCGACCTCCTCACCCTCTCGGCCACGCCTATTCCCCGCACACTCTATTTTTCGCTCATGGGCGTACGCGACATGTCAACCATCGACACTCCACCACCCAACCGCATCCCTATTCACACTTCTGTCTGTGCCTATGACGAACGAATGATCCGGGACAGTGTGCGCCGCGAGCTGGAGCGCGAAGGACAGGTCTTCTTCCTCCACAACCGCATCCAGAGCATCGAGATGGTCAGGAAACGCCTGCAGGAGCTGGTTCCTGAAGCCAGAATCCTGGTGGGTCACGGGCAGATGGGACGGGACGATCTGGAAGAGGTCATGCATGCCTTCGTCGACGGGAAGGCGGACGTCCTTCTCTCCACCACCATCATCGAGAGCGGCATCGACATCCCCAATGCCAATACCATCCTCATTGACCGGGCCGACCGCTTCGGACTGGCTGATCTCTACCAGCTGAGGGGGCGGGTCGGCCGTGCCACCCGGCGTGCCTATGCCATCCTCATGCTCCCCCGTGACCAGATTTCCACGGGCGATGCAAAAAAACGGGTGAATGCCATCAAGCAGTACACCGCCCTGGGATCCGGCTTCAGGATCGCCATGCGCGATCTTGAGATCCGCGGGGCCGGCAACCTGCTCGGCACCCGCCAGTCAGGTCATATCGCCGCGGTGGGCTTTGATTTCTACTGTCAGTTGCTTCGCCAGTCAGTCGAGCAACTGAGCGGCCGCAAGGTGCAGCGGCGGACTGATGTCGTTCTCCGGGCCAACTTCCTCGCCTTCTCCGAATCGCGCTACGAGGACTCAGAGAAAGAACAACTTCCCGTCTATATTCCCGCCGGATACATCGCCGATTCCAAGGCCCGGCTGGCGGCCTACCGGGAGCTGGCCAGCCTGGCCGGGCAGGACGAACTCCGCAGCTACGAAGAGCGTCTGCGCGATCGCTTCGGACCGATTCCCGCACCCGTCCGCAACCTTATCCAGGTCAACCACCTCCGGTTGGAAGCGGCCGCGGCCGGTGCCGAGATGGTGGAAATCCGGGGGGATCGCCTCATGGTGCAGCGCAACGGAGGCTACCTGATGCTCGATAACCGCCACTTTCCTCGCTTGAGATCCAGAGATGCTAACAGTATCCTCTCCGAAGCAGTCGAATGGTTAGAATCCCTGAATCGACCATGAAATCCCTCCTCTACGCAACCACCGTTCTGGCGACTCCTCTCATCGCCGCACCGGTTCCCCTCCTCAAGACCGCCGCCACCGTCAACGGCAAGATGATCAGCACGCGGGAGGTCCAGCAGCAACTTGCCCCCACCATCGGGATGCTGATGGCAAAGTATCCGCGCCGCGGCGAGCAGTTCCAGAAGGCCCTCACGGAAGCCCGCAGGGAAGTACTCGACCAGCTCATTGAACACAAGCTGGTGCTCAGCAAGCTTGAGGAGAAACAACTGCAGATTCCCGATCACATCGTCAAACAGGAGATCGAACGGTTCATCCGCATCAACTTCAAGGGGAGTCAGGAGGACTTCCGCAAATACCTGAAGGCCATCAGGATGACCCGCCGGGAATTTGAAAAGTCCCAGCAGGAGAAGATCCTGGTCCAGTCCTTCAAGCGTGAGCAGTTCAAGGATGTGGCACCCGCCACTGACGCTGAGATCAGGAAGCGCTTCAACGAACGTGCGGGTGACCTGCGGGACCGCACCAAGGACAGGATCACCTTTCGCAAGATCTACATCCCGGCCATCGACCAGACCAACCCGATCGCCACCCAGGAAGACCAGCTCGCCCTGGCTGAAAAACTGGCAGTCCAGGTGAAGGGTGAGGCCGACTTCGCCTCCATCGCCCAGGCCCACTCCTCCGGCGCTTTCGCTGACAAGGGCGGCCTCTGGGAGGATACCCTCCGCTCCGATCTTGAGGTCGGGTTCGCCGACATCATCTTTGAGGCCGCCGAAGGCGCCATCCTGGGTCCGCTCAAGGACAGAATCGGATTCACCATTGTGAAGATCGTCAAGATCAACCAGGGGCCCCTGCCTGCCCTCGATACCGAGATGCGGGAACGCATGCGCACGGAGGTCGAGATCAAAAAGCGCTCCGGTCGCTACGCCGAGTGGATCAAGATGCTCAAGCGCACCGCCATTATCCGGCGCAATGCATAACCGCCCTTTCCTGCAGAGGGCAGAAACACCATGCACACTGCTGTTTACGCCGGGAGCTTCGATCCTCCAACCAACGGACACCTCTGGATGATCCAGCGTGGTCTCGAGTTATTCGACCGCCTCATTGTCGCGATCGGCACAAACCCCGAGAAACATTACAGTTTCACCCTTGAGGCACGCCTTGAACTCCTGGAGGCGTCGGTGCCCTCCTGTGAGCGACTCACCTTCTCGCACTTCGACAACCGCTACCTTGTCGACTACGCCAAGGAACAGAGTGCGGCCTATATCCTGCGTGGTGTACGCACCGCTGCCGACTATGAATACGAACGCGTCATGCGCCACATCAACGCGGACCTGGCCCCGGAAATCACCACCATCTTCCTCATGCCTCCCCGGGACATCGCGGAACTGAGTTCCAGCATGGTCAAGAGCCTGATCGGTCCCGAGGGGTGGGAGGACACGGTGCGGCGCTACGTCCCGAATCCCGTTTTCGAGGCCCTCTCCTCGGCAAACAGAGACGTGTAGACAGGATCCGCACGGTTCCCATTCGTCTGTCGACTGTTCCCGGTTCCCTCTTTACTCTTCCCCTCATGCAAACCCTCGCCATCGCGCTTGGCGCCCTCGTTCTTTACCTGGTGGCCTACCACACCTACGGCAGGTTCCTGGCCCGCAGGATCTTCAAGCTCGATCCCGCGGCCCGGGTCCCCTCCGTCGAGATGGAGGACGGCACCGACTACGTCCCCACCCGCAAAGGCGTCATCTTCGGGCATCACTTCACCAGCATCGCGGGAACCGGTCCCATTGTCGGGCCCGCCCTGGCCGTGATCTGGGGGTGGGTGCCCGCCCTGCTCTGGGTTCTTTTCGGATCCATTCTCATCGGTGCGGTCCACGATTTTGGTGCCCTCGTGGTTTCCATGCGCAACCGGGGCCAGACGGTGGGAGATATCGCAGGACGGGTCCTCAGCAAGCGCACCCGCCTCCTCTTCCTCTCCGTCCTCTTCCTGGCCCTCACCATTGTCCTGGCCATCTTCGGACTGGTGATTGCTAGCGTGTGGGATCTGTACCCGCAGTCGATTTTCCCCTGCCTCATCCAGATCCCTCTCGCCGTTTTGATCGGCGTCTATTTGCACCGGCGGGGCGTCAACATTCTCATCCCCTCCATCATCACGCTGGGCCTGATGTATCTCACGATCTTCTACGGAAAC
>Ga0310120_10001337_pt1 | contig 18378 bp, 15 predicted proteins | sample CB27_AW_983_MG_FD_203506 | JGI IMG/M metagenome (GOLD analysis project Ga0310120, IMG submission 203506) | Marine microbial communities from Western Arctic Ocean, Canada - CB27_AW_983 | ecosystem: Environmental > Aquatic > Marine > Oceanic | place: Canada: Western Arctic Ocean | collected...
AACATCGAGTTGAAATCCCTTTTCCACAACAGGATGTCTATATTAAACAGCTGCCGCCTAACGTAACTTGACTGACCACTCCGATAGGCGGCGGAAGCCGCTATCCTTCCAGATGGGTAGTACATCGACATCACTCGTGGATGCCGGACTGGAGTGGACGGGAAGAACTGGCGGTATTTCGTTAATGTCAGTCCAGAGCAAGCCAATCGCTGCGTTAATCATACAGATCCACTTTAAGGTGGACCTGTAAGAAATCAGCTGCCTAAGCGGCTTTTTTTACACGCGACTGCTTTGCTAGCTTGGTGCCTGGAGGGCCTTTACGCCAATGCCCAGGTTTGTGTGTGTTCTTGCCCTTGGAGTGCCCGCCGAACTTGCGTTTGGACTTGGGATTAGGTTTAGCACCATGCCTGGTCTTGGGCTCTGAGCTTGTCGGCTCCAGACCTTCAATCACTTCTCGGTTAATCTTTCGCCCGGTCAACTTTTCGATCTGCGACAACTTCTGCCAGTCGGCAGATCCAACTAACGAGATGGCACAACCCGTAGCACCGGCACGACCGGTGCGGCCGATCCGATGGATGTAGTCCTCGGCGACCATTGGTAAATCAAAATTGATTACGTGGCTGATATCTTTGATATCGAGCCCCCGAGCTGCAACATCAGTTGCCACCAGCATTTCGACTCGGCCTTTGCGAAGATTTTCGACTGTCTGCCGCCGTTTGTTCTGACTCATATCGCCGTGCAGGGCGGCACTCTTATGGTCGTTTGAGCGCAGCGTCTTCGCCAGTTGATCAGCTCCGCGTTTCGTCGAGGTAAAGATCAACGCCTTGGTTAACTGCCCATTCGAGAGGTGATGCGCCAATAGTTTGTGCTTGTGGTCTTTGCTATCTGCGTGATGCATGTGTTGGCGAATCGACCTATGCCGATCATGATTGGCCGTTAACGCGATGCTTTGTGGACTTCTCAGCAGCTGTTTTGCGATCGTCAGAACTTGACCTTCAAGTGTCGCCGAAAAGAGCAAGGTTTGACGGTCTCGGGGAATTGCTGCCGCAATATCTTTTACTGCATCAATAAAGCCCATATCCAGCATTCGGTCTGCTTCATCTAAAACCAGTATCTCTAGGCGGGAAAAATCTACCTTGCCCTGTTCCATGTGGTCCATCAGCCGTCCAGGGGTCGCGACCAGAAGGTCCAACCGATTACGGAGCATTTTCAGCTGGGGGGAGTAAGACATACCACCAACAATCGAGCCGGTGGAGATTTTGGAAAACCGGTTGAACTGGCGAATATGCTGATCAATCTGTATCGCAAGCTCACGAGTTGGTGTTAACACCAATACACGTGGGCCTATGCCAGATTTTTTGGAGCGCCGCAAAAGATGCTGAAGTGCCGGCAATACGAATGCCGCGGTTTTGCCTGTTCCTGTCTGCGCTGATGCCATCAGGTCTGCGCCTGACAACACCACCGGGATTGCCTTACGCTGAATGTCGGTAGGCTCGGTAAAGCCGGATTTTTCAATTGCCTCGAGTAGTCGAGGATCGAGGTTGAGTTCTTTAAATAGCACAAAAATTCCAGTCGGCCTGTAGGCCGGGTAAAAGTTAGGGGGGAGTGCAGTGAGGCCTTATAACCTCACGGGTTCTGGTTTAACCGGACTGTGGCAAGCGTGTCGCCTTGTCAGCCACGAAACGCTGCCAACCAGAACACAGGTGATGGAAATAAACACATCGAAGGTCAGAAACGCACTATCTCCTTATCGGAGAAGGCGCGACTATACAGTGCTTTCTAGAGAAGCGCTAGAACCACCGTTGTGTAGGTAGGCATCCGATTTATGTATAGTGAGTTAGTTTGGGCGGACGCACTTGTGCCGGCTGACCAATATTTGACGGCATCAAGACAGGGCTATGGTGGAGGGGCAGGCAATGGATGGCGAATTACTGAGAATGAATTCTGTCCCCGGCAAAATATGAGGTTTATGCTTTTGACAATGCACGAGGAGGTGCACGATGGCGATTAGAGAATGGTCACTTGAGGCGGAGTACATCGAGTTTTGCAGCTGCGACTTCGGCTGTCCTTGCGAATCCATGGCGCCTCCGACCCGGGGCGAATGCAACGGCGCGGTGGGCTTCAAAATCACCGAGGGCGAATGCGACGGGGTCAAGCTGGATGGTTTGGTCGTCGTCGCTACCTTCTACTTCCCCCGCGCTATCCATCACGGTGACGGGCACATGCAGCCCATCCTGGAGAGCCGCGCCACCGACGAGCAGCGCGATGCGTTGTTCTATATCTTGACGGGTGAAGACCAGCCAGTTGGAACTATGTTTCAGATCTTCAGCGTCATCATCGATCATAACCACGAGCCGATATTCACCGACATCAGATGGGACTGGGACATCAACGCTCGGCGCGCGTGTATCGACGTGCCTGGTGTACTGCGCACCGAGGCGCGGCCCATACTGAATCCGGTCACCGACACTGAGCAACGGATCATCACGACGCTGCCCGACGGCTGGGTGTTTCACGAAGCGGAAGGGGCGGACGGTGCAGCCAAGGGCGTCGGCGACATCAAGTTCGACTTCACCTCCCGGCATAGCTCGCTGTCCTACGTGGCGTGGGACCGGAACGGCCTGAGTCTGGATCTCGATGAGGCCCGCCGCCGCTTCCCGCTGGCCAGTTAGGACGCTAAATTTGGTGGTAGTCGCCTTTGATCTGGAGTCCGTGCTCCGACGCGATCGCCTCGTGGTGGTGATCGCCCTGGTCGCAGTGATCGTGCTGAGTTGGGCCTACGTACTTGCCGGCGCCGGTATGGGCATGAGCGCCTTCGAGATGACCCGGACGACCCAGTCGGTAGGCGTGAGCGACTCGACCCAACTCAGCATGCAGGGGATGTCGACGGGAGGCACGGCCGCCGCCGGCATGATGGTCACCGGCGCGTGGACCATCGGGTACTCCGTCGTCATCTTCTTCATGTGGTGGGTCATGATGTTCGGCATGATGCTGCCGAGCGCGGCACCCTTATTGCTGCTGTTCGCCCGCATGATGCGTAAGGAGAAGAAGAAAGGAGCACCGTACGTGCCGACGGGCGTGTTTGCGCTTGGCTATGTGGTCATGTGGGCGGCCTTCAGTGCGGTTGCTACTGCCGCCCAGTGGGGTCTGGAAGCTAGCGGCCTCCTGTCCGGCATAATGGTAGGTACCAGCGCCGTGCTTGGCGCGGCGTTGCTCATCGCGGCGGGCGTCTGGCAGCTCACGCCCTTGAAGAATGCGTGCCTCAGGCATTGCCGCTCACCTATCGGCTTTCTTTCCGCGCAGTGGCGGCCAGGGCGGACCGGCGCGTTCAGGATGGGCCTGGTGCACGGTGCCTTTTGCTTGGGTTGCTGCTGGTTCCTTATGGCCTTGCTGTTCTACGGCGGCGTCATGAATCTCTACTGGATCATCGGCCTTGCGCTCTACATCCTCATCGAGAAGCTCTTGCCGGCGGGTGCGCGTATCGCCCAGCTAACTGGAGTTTTCTTAATCGCCTGGGGTGCAGCGCTGCTGATCTACCCTTGAGTCGCGGATGCCATGAAATAACTCATAATCGGGACGATGTTGGTCGGTATAAGACAAGAAAATGGTGGAGGCGGCGGAAGTCACCTCAATTTATAACCGCTTGAATTATAGATGAAAGGCCAGATTGGCTTAAAAAGTTACCGCTAAAGTTACTGAACAAAGTACTGGATTCGGCTGGACGGGGTTGGACCCAAGGTTGCAATCAAAGATGCAGACAAAGCCGCATGGCATCCAGCACAATACGGATCTTCTATTCTGAAGAATAATGTCTGCGGGTCGCACGACGGATGTCACGAACTGTCTTCTCAGCACTGCCTTTGTGGGCTCGCTTCTTCGTATGCATCATTAATTTTCTCGGTTAACGATGAACCAAAACCCTCTCTTAGACAAGCAGACAATTCTGTCCAACTAATGCTGACGGGCGATATAAGATAGACAAGTGGTGGAGGCGGTGAGAATTGCCGGAATTTATCACTGCTTGAACTGTAGATAAAAGGGGAATCTCGCTCGGGGTTTCAGCCCCACACTTTGCGGGCGGTGAGATCCCAGAAAGATGTTGCAAAATTTGGTGTTGATCTGAGACTGAGGGCTGCGATCGAAAAGATTTACCAGACGGACCAACCCGCGTCGACAAGGATGGTCTCACCATGAATCATCTTGGAGTCATCGCTGGCCAAAAAAACGGCCGTGCCAGTCATGTCTTCCACGTCAAGAAAATCGATACCCGTGGGCGTCAGGGTCTTCATAAGTGCCATGTATTCCTCATTGCCGGGGCCGCGCACATGAGCGTTTAATGCGGTCGCAACATTGCCGGGCGCGATGGAATTGACGTTAATTTGTTCCTTACCCAGTTCTGCGGCGAGCGCACGAGTCAGGTTCACCAACCCGCCTTTGGATGCACAATACGCCGGGCAATTTGGAAATGCGCCGGTGCCGGCGATAGACGAAATATTGATGACTTTCCCGCCGCCACTTTCCCGCCAATGCGGGACCAGCGATTTCACGAAAAAGAAACAGCTTCTTAAGTTTAAGGTTAACTGCTCGTCCCAAATTTGTTCAGTTGTCTCCATCACCGGAACCGTCCGAAACACGCCTGCATTGTTGACGAGAATGTCGACGTTGCCCCATTCGCGCAGTACTTCCTGGGTAAGTCTTTCAATCTCGGCGACCTTCGAAACATCAGCCTTGAAAGATTTCGCTGTCCCCCCGGCAGAGGTTATTCCTTTCACGACGTCGTTTGCTGAATTCTCACTTTTCAGGTAATTGACGGCGACCTTAGCGCCTTCACGGCCGAAGCGGTTAGCAATCGCGGAACCGATGCCAAGTGATGCGCCAGTAACGATGGCGACTTTGTTCTGCAGTCTCATAATGGTCCTCTTGCGATCGTAGTTTTAGTTTCTGAGGGCGGCCGTTGCTGATTCATCGATTTCTATTGTTTCGGTTACCACAACCCCATAGACGTTCTTTGCGCGGTTACGGCTTACCAGTCCCTCCCGAACATCACTGAGTACGCGAGCGGGGTCGCGTGTTTTGGGGTCGCCGTAGCCACCACCGCCGCAGGCTATGGAGACTAAAGCTTCGCCGTCTTCGATCCATACCTGCGAGCATTGATCTAGGCGTTCCAGCTCTCCCCCCCGTGTCCGGCGAAACTGGTCGGATTTGGCTGCCGCTTCGCCACCCCGAGCTCCAAGCGGATTATGGATGTTGCCGTCGGCAACAAAACCCGCCTCCATTCGACAACTCACGGGCCTTAGTTCCACTTCAATGCCCGGTGCACCGCGGAAGCGGCCCGCGCCTTCAGAGTCCGCTATCAAGCGGCGGGTCTGGACATGTATGGGTGTGTAAATTTCATCTAATTCGACGGAATCGATAAAACACATACCGCCGTTTCCTGCATGCAGCATCGTCATCCAGGCATCCTCTCGGGGCGCGCCGGCGCCTGCCGTATGACCTAAAAACAGTTGGTTTACGTAGGGTTTGCCGTTACGCGGGTCGGTGCCCGAAACGACAGAGGTTGAAGGAGGACAGAAACACCCAATCTCTCCCATTCCAAGTCCTTCCCCGATCTCGGCCATGGCTCTCATCGTGGAGTTTTGTACACGATCGGCAAGATTTGTAGTAGCCGCTGAACAACTGGTCGGGTGTCTTGGAATGCCGACCACACCATTGTCTTTGAGATCAAGCTTTATCCTCCGAAACGCCCCCGCATTTTTCGGTACAGTGTTATCGATCGAATTGAAGATACCGATCATGGTAGCTGTGCGGGTACAGGCTTCAGACACGTTCAATCCACATTGCAGTGCATCGGGGTTGTCGGTTAAATCAACCTCGATACAGGCATTTTCTGGATCAATTCTGACTTTTGAAGTGATGGTAATTCCATCCGGCGGTGTGCCAGGTATAGCGTCATGCGTGGAATGAGCGATTCCGGAACCGCCCGGCATGCGCTTGATGGCCTCGATCATCCGATCTTCCGAATAGTCGAACCATTGGTTGGTAAAAGTGTGCAGGGTATCCCAGCTGACTTCCTCTCCAAGTGCCAGCATCTCTCTCTCGCCAATAAACGCGGCGCCCAGCATGGCCAGAAAATCGCCATACCATTGATCAGGCACGCGAATTCGCATACGACACATGCGGATGATGTCATCAATGGTTTGGTAATTATCAACCACCTTCACGGCAGGGAAGATCAATGCACCTTCTTCATACACGTCCCGCGCCGTACCGTGATACGTCGTTGGAATTGAATTGCCAATGTCCGCCTGGTGCGCTTTCGCCAGCAGGGTGAAATGATGCTCACCGTCGCTGTCGATGACGGGCATCAACAGCGTATGATCCGCTGGATGAGAATTCCCGTGATACGGTGAATTGTGTAGAAAGACATCTCCTTTGATGAGCGCTGGATGGAACTCATACATGGACTTGGCCATGAGATCAGGGCCAGACAGTACGTGAATCGGGAGACTTTCCTCCGCCGTTAAAAGTTCGCAATCGCGTGTGACGATGCAGCAGGAAAAGTCCTTCGCTCGATTGAGCACGCCGGACCGACCGGTGCGCAACAGCGTATTTCCCATTTTCTTGCAAATGCCCCCCAATCGGTTGGAGAGGATTGCAAGTTTTGCACCATCCAATTTAGTTGCTGTATTGGTCTCCATCTCCAGTTCTCATCTTACGGCAGAATGATTACGCTACCATGTTCAGATCGATAAAAGCGAGCCGCGGGATCGATCACTATCGTGGTATACGGTGTTTCGATAATTGCGGGTCCTTCGGTTGTCAAAGCCATCGGAATAGACTGCATCGGATAAATAGGCGTTGTAACCTCAACGCCATCAAAATAGACCTCGCGCGATTCGGTTACTGTTTTGGTTCCTATTTCTTGGAGGCGGCTGCCGATATTTCTTCGCAACCTGCAGCTAACCGAGGCTATCCATCCGACCATTTCGACGGTTGAATTCGGGTCATTTATGGCAAATATTTCTTGGTGAGCAGCATGAAAATCTTTGATCAACTCTGATAAATCTGCCCGCTCATTAAATATAGCGGTGGCGAGAGGCACTTCAATTTCCCAGACTTGTCCGGCGTAGCGGGCTTCAACAGCAAACTCAATCGAGGACTCGATGGCCCCTGTACCGGGGCCATCGACAAACGCTTGGCATCTTTTTCCCAGTTGAGCCAGCACCCTGTTGACACTTGCTTCGTCCCAATTGTCAGAAGTGGTGAAGAACATGGTTCGGTATTCGCGTGACAGGTCTGAAATCATCGCCCCATAAGCACTGAGGCCGGCGCCCGTCTCAGGGATTAGCACGCTAGGGCACCGAAGTCGCCTGGCAGTCCATGTGGAGTTCAAGCCGGCAGCGCCGCCTCCACCGATGAGGACCGCATCAGCCGGGTCAATGCCCTGGTTGACAGTAATCTCGGAAATAGCCTGAACCATATTTTCCGTTACGACACTAACGATAGCCGCTGCCGCTTCGGGTATGCCCAAGCCAAGGGGGCTGGCGACTTTGTTTTTAATCACCGATTTTGCAGATTCTAGATCGAGTTTCATCGAGCCGCCGAGAAAGAACTCTGCATCCAGATAGCCAAGGACCAGCGCGGCATCCGTCAGCGTCGGTTCTGTGCCACCCATGTTGTAGCAGACGGGGCCGGGAACTGCGCCGGCGCTTTGTGGGCCCACGTGGAGAATTCCCCCAGGGTCAACACGGGCGATTGAGCCGCCGCCTGCACCCACGCTCTTAATATCGATCGAGGGAAAACCGGTCATGTGTCCCCGGAATGGTTGTCCAATCCAGGTTTCTCGGGTTCTGGGAATACGTCCACGGTGGACAAGACTTACGTCGCAAGTTGTCCCGCCAGTATCAGCGATGATGGCGTTGGGCTCGCTGACATCTTTTTGCGCGTAATACCGCCCGGCAATCGGTGCCATGGAAGGGCCTGAGTTGATGGCGTGAATCGGTTGAGTGGCCAGTTCTTCCGCATCAATCATCCCGCCTTGGGAAGTTAGAACCAGTGTTCGACCGTTAAATCCAGCTTCGGCTAGGCGTTGGGTCAAACTTCCCATGTATTTTGACATCAGCGGTTTTAATGAGGCGTCGATCGCGGTGGCCGAAGCCCGTCGGTATTCCCGCAGCGTTGGGTTTAAGGCGTGGGAAAGGGAATAGGGTACATTTGGCAGGTTCTCGGACAGAAGTCGACCGACACGTTGCTCATGAATCGAGTTGGTGATCGACCATAAAAAACAAACGGCAACCGCCTCAATATCCTGGCGTTTTAATGCTTCAATAGTTGCGAGAACAGCACCATCTTCCAGTGGCGTTACGATAGTGCCAAGACTATCAATCCGTTCCGGAATCTCATAGGTAAGTGAGCGAGGCACATAAGGCGCCGGATAGGGAACCAAAAAATTGAACGGTTCAATGCGTCCGCCTTCTCTCAGCACCAGTATGTCGGGATGGCCTGCAGTGGTTAGAAGGGCTGTTTTTGCTGTATTTTGTGTGACAATCGCATTGGTAGCGTGGGTGGTTCCGTGAATGAACATCTCGCCGGAACTCAATAATTTGGAGAGGGAGACACCTCGGTCTTGCGATGCCAGTGTGAGCGACTGCAGCACGCCAAGTACGGGATCTTCGGGAGTGGTCGGCGTTTTGTACATGGAAAGGGAGCCGTTGTCGTCTTCAATAATCAGATCTGTAAACGTACCCCCGGTGTCACATGCAAACCGCATCACTATTCTCTGAATGATTTCATTCTATTGTACGCTGTCATCAGCCAAATTGGCGTGTGCTTATTAGAAACCATCGACGTGATTCAAGCGCCAGAAGGACCACTACGATTAACCTACAATGAGCCCCAGCAATCTAACAACGGCAAGTTTTACCGCCCAATAGAATTGGAAACCTTTCCGCCTGAAGCTGACACTTAGAATTGGATTGCTTTAAATTTTTTCATTTGCTCTGTGATAGCGATTTCTGTAGGCAAGCGCTCCATGCTTGAGGCGCCATAGAATCCATGCACCCCCTCGGTGTTTCTTAAGACGTATTCGGCGTCATCTGGCATGGAAATTGGACCACCATGACAGAGGCACACAACATCCGGATTTACTTGTTTAGCGGCGTCACAAAGTTCCTGTACCTTGCTCGGCACTTCTTCCAGGGTCAATGCGGTACTCGCACCGATCGAACCTTTAGTAGTCAAGCCCATGTGAGCTACCACGACATCGGCATTAGCTTTGGCCATAGCCTTTGCTTCATCAACATTGAAAACATAGGGTGTAGTGAACAGATTCATTTGGTTGGCTTGCCGAATCATGTCGACCTCAAGGCCAAATCCCATTCCGGTTTCTTCCAAGTTTTGCCGGAACATCCCGTCGCAAAGCCCCACCGTGGGGAAGTTCTGAACTCCTGAGAAGCCGACATCGATAATCTGTTTGAGGAACACGTCCATCATCCTAAAGGGATCTGTTCCGCAGACGCCAGCCAAAACGGGCGTGTTTTTCACTACGGGCAGTACTTCATAGGCCATTTCCATGACGATGGCATTGGCATCACCGTAGGGCATGCACCCCGCTAGGGAGCCGTGACCACCCATCCGAAACCGCCCGGAGTTATAGATCACAATCAAGTCGACTCCACCGGCTTCTTCGAATTTTGCGGAAATTCCAGTGCCTGCACCACCACCAATTATGGGCACTCCCTTGTCTATGCTCGCACGAAGGCGATTAATTACTTGCTGTCTTGTAAAAGCCATACTCTTGCTCCATTCGATTGCTAATCAAGCTCTGCCGGGGGCATAAGCGCCAACAGCATGTCGACTGCTGTTTCTGCAAAAGCAGCATCATTAATATTCACATCCAATTCCACTACTTCAATTCGCGGGTTGAGATTGTTTTTAATCGCATCAAACATCGCTCGATCGGCTTCAGGCAACCAAAACTGATCCCCGTCGCTATCCAGTATAGACACACCGCGGGTTGGTAAAAGAAAAGCCACAGGGCCCTGGGAAGCGTTGGCCTTCTCCGCGAAAATCTTCCCCATAGTTCTATTTTCCTCAACGTTGGTGCGCATCAGTGTCACATTAGGATTCCATTCATATAACTGTCGATCACTATATTTCTCTGGCACCGATTCGATCGGGCCGAAGTTGGCCATGTCCACACATCCGGGGGCAATCAAGTGGGGTATTCTGGCACGGCCGGGTGCTGCCAGTCGGTCGGGGCCCGCACTAAATACACCACCGCAAATCTCGTCAGCCCATTCTGTTGGAGTGATATCCAAAACGGCGTCGACATACCCATCATCAACCAAACCTTCCATAGTCCGGCCGCCCGTACCTGTAGCGTGAAACACCAATACTTCGTACCCCCTTTCAACCAGCGATTCGCGGCACATATTCACGCAGTCCGTGGTATTTCCGAACATGCTGGCACAGATCACTGGCTTGGATTCACCGCTGAGCGAATAATCCATTCTTGTCATGCCGCAGATAGCGCCGACGGCTTCTTTAAAAACTTTCTCGCTGATCGGATTGATACCAGCAACATCAACAATGGAGGGAATCATGGTGATGTCCTTGACCCCTGTAATAATGGTGGTGTCACCGGCTGCTACTGTCGAGACTAATACTTTGGGCACGCCAATTGGCAAAGCTCGCATGGCGCTTGAGATGACGCTGGTTCCACCACTGCCACCCATACCGAGCACGCCGTGAAACTTCCCTTCATCAAAATATTGTCTGGTCAGTGCGGCGGCTCCTTTGGCCATGGTTTCCATGGCTTTGCCCCGATCTTTGTCTTTCTGAAGTTTGTTGATATCCGTTCCGCCGGCCTTGGCAACCAGCGCATTGGGCAAGTCGGTTATAAACAAATCCGTGTCACCTAAGACCCCGATATTCATGGTGAGCACGCTGCAGCCTTGGTTCTCGATTTGCCCTTTTACGAAGCCGTACTCTTCTCCTTTTACATCAAAAGCTCCGATTAGAAGAATGATCGTAGACATAATGAATTCCTTCGTTGGTGTGCTGGATGTCTACCCTATCATGTGGACGGGCTCAGGTTCATTTGATGCTGTATCGCTTGTGAAAGTTTACTCTCCGGATCATCCAGCTGTGTGGCGATTGAGAAATGGTTGTGACCCGGCATCACCAAGACCTTAGGTACCTCTCCAGAGTGGAACCAAGCGTCGGCGAGACCATTCGATTGGCGTAGATACTCCGGTCCTTCCCGAGCGCCAACTGGCAACAATAGGGGCGAGAGACAGGTGCGCCGTTGTTTCATGGGGCTGTTACGTATCGCGTCTTCTTCGCTGAGATTAAGATCCACGTTCAGAAAACAGAGCCGGATGGGTTCTAGGTCATAAAGGCCACTGATTCCGCAACCACCACGGATTGGCTGGGCGGGTAACTCCGCATCGAAAGCAGGCCAGTCGGCGACCATCATCATTGCGACGAGGTGTCCGCCTGCCGAGTGGCCCGAGACAAACATTTTTTCGCGGTCACCACCGAAGCGATCGGCATTCCTCCATACCCAAGCAAGCGCTGCACGGCACTGACGGACAAGTTCGTCAAAACTGACTTCTGGTACCAGAGCGTAATTCACCACTACGGTGGCGGCACCGGCCTCATGGACAGCGTACGCCACGTAACTGAAGTCGTCCTTATGTAGTGCGCGCCAATACCCCCCGTGATAAAAGACATTGATTGGGGATTTACCGGAGGTATTTGACGGGAAAATATCAAGTGTCTCGGCAGTACTCGACCCGTAGGCGAGGTCAAGGCTGCAATCCAAGTTCGATCGAGCCTCCTCGCTGCGGGTTTTCCACTCGGCAATATAGTCCTCCGCCCCGGCTACTTTGGCGCGATTATCATATTCCGCATCAAGGGCTGCGCGGTCGTAGTGAAGAAAAAGAGTCTCACTCATCGATCTGACGGCACACTCCTACCCCCATGATGGATAAATCTTTCCCCTACTGTCATGCAGCTTGTCGTTGGACTGCCAATTTATCGCTTGGGCGCTTGTGAAAGTCACCGTCTTTCATGATTCCTAACAGGCGCGATGAATCTTGAAGGATGCTCACGTCTTGCACTGGATCACCATCGACGATTAAAAGGTCGGCGAGATAACCCTTTTTGATCATGCCCAACTCATCACCCATCATCATGATCTCGCCGCCATATTTTGTGGCTGCTACGATCGCTTCCATTGGGGTGAAGTTCAGATAATTCACAAAATGCTCAAGATCGCGCGCATTGGTGCCAATAGGATTCCAGGCAAAGCCGTAGTCCCCGCCTGGCAAAACTTTTACGCCTCGGCGGTGCAATTCCTTCATGCTCTCGGCGCCAATTTCGAGTTCTCGTCGCATACCAAGACCTTCGGCAACCTCGGTCGTGATCCCCCAATCACTGGCTTCATGTAACGTCGTAATTTGAATGCCAATGGTAGGGGCCACAAAAATTCGGTCTTTTGCGGCTTCTAATAAATTCAAAGCTTCATCATCCATCAGTGTTGCGTGATAGATGATCTCGCAGCCATGACGAAGGCTCATCTTCACGGCTTCGGCGCTTCGGGCGTGGGCTGCGACTCGCAGGTCGCGCGAGTGTGCGACCTCACAGACTGCCGCTACCTCACTGTCATTCATCACGGTATGACGAGCTTTGGCAAATGGCACGAATTCATCGCCCGATGGGTTGATTTTGAGAGTATCGACCCCTTCTCTGACCATCTCGCGCGCCACTTTTCTGAATTCCTCGGGTCCATCGCAAACGATCGCGAACGAATCTCGCTTCATATGCCGAAGGTTTACGTCACCAAGACCGCTGGTCGGGGTGAGCTCCGGAGAAGCAGCCAGCATCCGGGGCCCCGGTATATCGCCGACGTTGATCGCATTACGAATGACGACATCGAGGCGTGCCTTGGCCGCAGCAGCACTATTGATACTTGTAAAACCTTGGTCGAGGAGCAGTTTCACGTGCTTCATTGTCATCAGGGTGTGTTCTTCAATTGGCACTTCACCGAGGGCCTCTAGAGTCGACGTGTTACCGAAGCTCGCATGAGCATGGGCCTCTACCAGTCCTGGCATCAGGGTTGCGCCCGAACAGTCGATCACGTCAGCGTCATCGCGTGACAGTTGGGAACCGTCGCTAGAAATCTGCTGAATGCGATTGCCGTCTATTCGAACTTCACCGCTAAACGAAGAATCACCCGTTCCATCCAAAATCCGGGCGTTGGTAAAAACAGTGTTTGGCATGGGAGCCTCCTTTGGTGGACAGTGTTCCGCCCGTGAAAATAATCTAGTCAGTGATACTATTCACTATGATTGCAGCAAGATTGTAGCGTCAGTTCGAGCTGGTACCCCGCAAACAGTTTGTCCCCATTGGGACGCAATTCAGGTAATCCGCAGAAATCCTCGATTGCGGGCATTGTTGCCGATAAATTTTGAGGGAAAGCCGAAGCTCCCGTCAGGTAACAGCTAACTGCCCTGGCGGTCTCAGTCCTACCCGTTTTTGGTACAGGTACCGAGATCCTGGGAAATTCGGACTGTGACGCCCAATCGCCACTTTAATTCAGCCTGAGGATTTCGTGAGCCAACTACCTCTTACTTCAGTGTTGTTGTTCTCGTTATGGTTCTTCCTGAAGTTCGAGCATGTTGCCAGCAGGATCCTCAAAAAACACCTGGGCTGTGCCTACTAGCCCTCCGAATTCCCAATATTCAACGCCGAGATCTTCCAAATGGGCCTTTGCTGCGGAGAGGTCCTTAACAGCAAGTGCTACGTGTGTTCTCGTCGGGTCTTCCTGCTGACTTCGGGCAGCCGGTGATACGCCATCGGCAACGAACAAATGGACCTGGGGCTTAATTTGAGATTTGGGTAACTGGACCCACGCGCCTGGAATGGTCGGAATATGGGGCCGATTCGGATCAATAGCGAGCCGGAAGACCTTTTTATAAAACTCAACAATTGTATCGACCTGGCTGCCATCGGTACCGATGCGATACCCCGTATGCAACATTCCAGTAACTTCAATAGCCATGGCTCGACTCCTCGTGTTCGAACGCAAAGTTCAGAAAATTTTCGTTGTTAACTTTCATTTCTCGGTCATTCCATTTCCGATTATACGATCGAGTACGACCGTGTAAAGTTTACTTCATTCGAATCTCTTAAGAAGGTCCGATTTGATCAAGTTTCGCTTGTTAGTGTAGGAATTATTTCTGCAAAACAAATGATTGCGTCGTTACGAGGAATCAGTAGTACGGGGTTTCTATTCAATAGGACGCGATTCCAATTGGTTCCAAAAAAAACCTGCTCCTAGATAGCTAGGAGCAGGTCTTATAAGAAACTTCTATGAGAATTAAAACTAATTATTAAGCAACCTGTCGCTGTTCTTGGGTAACCCGCCCTTGAAACGTCTTGTGGAACTGACCGTCTTTCATAATTGCCAGAATGTTGCTTCGATCCTGGAATAGCGTGATATCCGCCAAGGGATCGCCATCAATGATGATGATGTCACTCAGGAAGCCTTCTTTGATCTCACCCATTTTGTCCCCCATGAATGCTTCACCGCCGTAGGCTGTGGCAGCACGAAGCACCTCCCAGGGTTCGAAACCCATCAGGTTTACAAAATGCTCGAAGTCGCGACTGTCAGTGCCCATGGGGATCCAGGCGAAACCATAGTCGCCAAAAGGAAGGACCTTGATACCGGCTTTGTGCATTTTTGCCATCGTCTCGCAACCTGCTTCGAGTTCCCTTTTGTTACCAATGGTTTCTGCGACGTCCACGGTAATGCCCCAGTCGCCGGCTTCATAGGTGGTGTTGTATCGGGCAGCAATAGCAGGTGTAACCCAATGCTTGTCTTTCACTTTTTCCAGCATCTCGATGGTCTCGTCGCTCGCAAAAGACGCGTGATAGATCAATTCGACTCCGTACTTGATGCATTGGCGCACTCCGGAATCCGCGTGTGCATGAGCGGACAGGCGTTTCCCCATATTCCGGGTCGTTTCGACGATGGTCCGGACTTCCTCTTCTGTCATCGGATTAATTTCAGCAGAGCAGCGCGGATAACAGAACGAGTCTCCGGAATTATTAAATTTGATCACGTCAGCACCTTCGCGAATCATGGTACGAACGATCTTGCGAAACTCATCCGGCGAGTCTCCGACAATCGAAATTGATGGCATATCCCGGATGTACTTCATGTCGCCGGAATCGATCTTGCTATCATCTGCGAGTCCGCCAGTGACCGTGAGTTCTGGACTGCACGCGAGCATGCGAGGTCCCTGTAACCGACCGGCTTCAATCTCGTTACGGATAACAATATCTAGCCGGGCTTTAGCGGATGCTGCACCGATTACGGCTGTGAAGCCCATGTCAAGCATCAATTTTGCGTTATAGGACGAAATCAATACATGTTCTTCTATTGGAACAGCACAGGTTTCCGGTACGCCTGGCGCATTGATATAGGTCATGTGACAGTGCGTGTTGATGAGACCCGGCATTAGCGTGGCGCCACCACAATCAACTTCTTCTGCACCATCTCGTTGCAGTTGTTTGCCGTCGCCTCGTGCGACTTCCTTGATCCTATTGCCTTGGACTAGGACTTCAGCCGGATAGAGTACGGGGCTTGTGCCGTCGAATACATTTACATTCGTAAATAATGTGTTTGCCATAGTGATACCTCCTCTAGTATTTTCCTATCAGTTCATTTGCCTCTGCCCGCATTAAATTGCGGAGGTGGAGGCGTTCGCACCGTCAATTTATTTTCCAACTGGGCTGGCCATAAGTCTGATGGCACATCACCAGTCGGGTGCTGAATATAGAGTTCAGCCATCTCTAATACTGCAGCAGCATCAGCCTCTCTCAAAAGGCTAAACCGCAGGTTAAATTTGCCTGGGGCTCGTAACGCCACGTTACAAGGTTTCAGGCAGCCGTTCAAGCAGTGAACTTGCCGGAAGACCAAGTCGTTAGAGACGTCCGATCCGGATAATTCATTCTTTAACGCGTCACTCAGTTTTCGCCCCTCACTCCGATCATCCATACGTACCGGGGCATCTCGAATACAAGTCTCGCAAACGTACAGCCTATCTTTTCCCCAACCTTCTTTCAACGCTATCCTTTAACCCTAAAGTCTCTTCTGATTCAACTGTTTATCTACACCCCAACACCATTATAAAGCTTCTATATTGGGAGATTTACCTGCTTAGTACTTAGTACCGCATCGATGCCAATGAGTCATGCTCGGTCGCCACTTTCACAGGTTACTACCGTAATTGAGGCTTTGCAACTACTTGTTGTTGTTGCGCTTTTTCGTTAGGTGCCTTTGCTCGATTCGTTTGATTCCATAATAAAAGGCGAAATTAACGGACATCCTTCACTCAATTGATTCTAAGTTTGAAGCAAGCAGCGCCCAACATTCTTGGTAAAACGTTTGCATGTACCCGGTAGATTTGGTCTGACCACCTTTACAAATCACTGATATTATTATAATTGATCAACGAGACGTTTGTGCCAACCTAAACATAAGTGTGCTAGGCTATCTTCATAAAATTGAAGCCAAATTTATCATTGGCCTCTAGATGGTTGCGTGAGCTTTGAGGATTCCCATAGGGTCGCTTCCACTCTGTAGAATCGGTTATTCTTGAAAGCCAAACCAGCGTGGTAGCGACCAGGGGCGTTACCACCACAAGAATATATTGTTAGGAGGAGAGGGGGTTTGAAGTTATTTCTTACAGTTACCCTTAACGGTCTGACGCTTGCGGCCCTCTATTTCATCGTGGCCAGCGGGTTTACTCTTATTTTCGGGTTGATGAGAACCGTGAACCTGGCTCATGGCACACTCTATTTGTTGGGTGCTTATATTGGCTATGACGTTGCCGACGCAACGGGCAATTGGTATTTGGGTGTGATTGCAGGAACCGTTTCGATGGCGGTGTTCGGGGTGGTCATGCAGAAAGTTTTACTTGGCTGGATGCAGGGGCAGGAACTTCGGCAAGCGTTAATTACGATTGGCCTGTCAATTATCGTAGCGGATTTGATGCTTGCGCATTGGACCGGTTTAACGTATCAGTTCTCGCCGCCCGACTATCTTCTGGGGTTTACCCGATTCGATTTGTTCGGCGGTTTTAAAGGGTACAGCACCTACCGACTATTTCTACTCGGGGTGGCCATCGTGATTGGCATACTGTTGTGGTTGCTACTGAATCGAACCCGATTCGGCATGATGGTTCGAGCGGGTGTTGATGACAAAGAAATGCTGGGCGCCCAGGGTATAAACGTGCCCGTTGTTTTTATTCTGGTGTTTGCGCTGGGTGCGGGGCTCGCTGGCTTTGCAGGGGTAATTGGTGGGACGGCACTTTCAATTGCGCCTGGGGAAGATCTGCGTTATTTGTTGTCTTCTTTGGTTGTAGTCATCGTAGGGGGCATGGGCAGTGTCGGTGGTGCGGCGATTGGGGCACTCCTAATCGGTTTGGCTGAGCAATACGGTCTAGCGTACACGCCGGACTATGGCGTGGTGTACACGTTTGTCATTATGGTTGCGGTGCTGGCGGTTCGTCCGCACGGTATTTTGGGCCGCAAAGAATGACTATTTCCCTGAAATTCAGTCCCACGATCATTATTGTTGGGGTGCTTCTCCTAATCTATCCGTTGGTTGTGACACCATTTTGGGCAGTGCAAATTGGTGCCAATGCATTGATCCTAGGAATGATTGCGCTGACCATAGTTTTTCTTGCGGGTTATGGCGGCATGATTTCACTGGCCCAGGTGACTGTGGCCGGCGTCGCGGGTTACTCGATCGCGTACTTTGGCATCAATAATGTTGGTGTCGGCATCTTATTGCCATGGCCGGTTGGGGTCCTGATTGCGCTGACTTTGGGTACATTTGCCGGTTTTCTCATTGGACTTATTTCCGTTCGGACCCAGGGCATCTACATGCTAATGATCACCTTGGCCCTGTCCGTTGTTTTTTTCTACTTTGCAAGGCAAAACTACACCTTATTTAATGGCTTTACGGGATTTAATGGCGTAATAGCGCCGGTTGTCGGCGGGATAGACCTTCGTGGACCCGTCGTTTTTTACTACTTATGCCTGGTTGTAGCTGGTTTATCCTATGGTTTTGTGCGCTATATCGAACGTAGCCCGTTTGGGTTGGCACTTCAGGGTATCCGCGACAATGAAAGAAGAATGCGTGCACTTGGATATTGGGTGGGGTTTCATCGGGTAGCAGCGTTTACCCTGATGGGCCTGATGGCTTCGTTCGCTGGTATTTTGGGCGTTTGGTACAACAATCGAATATCCGCCGGTTCCGTCGGATTTTCCGCAACATTTGATCTCATCATCATTGCGGTA
>Ga0310120_10001338_pt1 | contig 18375 bp, 14 predicted proteins | sample CB27_AW_983_MG_FD_203506 | JGI IMG/M metagenome (GOLD analysis project Ga0310120, IMG submission 203506) | Marine microbial communities from Western Arctic Ocean, Canada - CB27_AW_983 | ecosystem: Environmental > Aquatic > Marine > Oceanic | place: Canada: Western Arctic Ocean | collected...
CCGACCGCAAAGAAGTAGTTCGGAAAACCCGGTGTTGCGATGCCCTTGTGCGCTTCGGGAGCTTGCTTCATGGCTTCGGCGAGCGAGCGGCCGTCTTCGCCACGGACGTCGATTCGGTCGAAGTCCTGAATCCGGTAGCCGGTGCAGTAGACGATCACGTCGGCGTCGATCTCGCGCCCACTGGTGGTGGTGATGCCCTTGGATCGGACTTCGACGAGGCCCTCGGGCACGAGCTCGACGTTGTCGAGCATGAGTGCCGGATAGAAACCGTCCGAGATCAGGCCGCGCTTGCAGGCGTAGCGGCTCCTGGGCAGGAGGGCCTTTCGGAGCTCCGGGCTCGAGACCGCCTTGTTGATGAATTTCTTCACGCGGTTCTCGAAGTCGTCCATGCGCTTGTTGCCGAGCGTGGCGGCATCATGCACGAATCCCATCAAGAAGCGCTGAAAGCGCTTGGTCATCTGGATGAGCGCCGGGATTCGCCGGAACCAGTTTCGCTTCGACTCGGTGTAGACCTTGCGGCCGCGCGGCATGATCCAATTGGCGGTTCGCTGGAGCACGGTCAAATGGCCAGCCAATTTTGCGACTTCGGGAACGATTTGAACCGCGCTGGCCGCCGAGCCAACGATCACGACGCGCCTGCCCTCGAGCGCAACGTTGTGGTTCCAGCGCGTGGCATGCCAGCTCTCGCCTTCGAAGCCGTCGATCCCGGGCACCTCGGGAAAGAGCGGGGTGTGCTGATTGCCCATGGCGTTCACGACAACGTCGCATTCGAAGCTATCGCCGGATTCGCTGGTGAGCAGCCAGCTTCCGTCCTCTCGATAGTGGACCCTTGTTAGGCGGGTATTCAACCGGATGTGGGGCTCGAGAGCAAACTCTTTCGCACAGTTCTGGAGATAGGCTTCGATCTCGGGCTGCTCGACGAAGCTGGCGGTCCAGTCCGGGTTGGGGCGGTACGAGAACGTGTAGGAGTGTGCCCAGACGTCGCAGGCGAGACCCGGGTAGGTGTGGATGTGCCAGGTACCGCCGACGGCGTCGGTCGCTTCGTAGAGCGTGAAGTTCGTGAAGCCGTGGGCGAGCAGTTCATGTCCGGTGGCGAGCCCAGCGGGGCCGGCACCGATGACCGCAATACGCAGATCAGCGTGTTCGTTCAATGGAATTCTCCGCGAAGAGGCGAGGCGTCGCGAGACGGCCAGTGCAGAGCTTGCCATTTCTTCCCGGACCCGTCAGGTCCCGACGGCGACATCCGGTGCGATCTCACCGTCGCGATCCCGATCGATATTTCCGTGAAAGGTCGAGGCGACGCGAGTGCATTCGAGGTTCGGAGACCGGACACTCTCCTCGAGCAGGATCTGTGCCGGACGAAGGGTATGGATTGCGCCATTGGCCGGGTCGCTGGCCGCCAGAAGTAGGAGGGTAGAGATCGGCACGAATCTGTGCGCCGATCCAATCGTTGTATTCATTGTCCACGCATTCGGCGAGATCGAAGCCCGCTTCCGCACCGAAGCTGAAGAACTCGTGAGCCTCGTTGAGCAGTCGCCGATACGCCGCCCGTTCTGCCGTGAAGGTCGCGCCGGCCGGCAACAATCGAAGCCATGCGCGAGCGCCAGTCTGGCTCCCAACCCGCGATCGTATCGTCAGCGGTTCATCCTCGCATGCGCCAGCGTCGAGTCCTCATGCGCACGATGCCATCCGAATCCGGGTTTCCGTGGCCCCGTTCGCCTGCCGTGCCAACGGGGGCCGCAAACGCCGCGAAATGTACGACGCGATCCTGCGCCACCAATCCCGCGCCCATCACGCCGGCGCCATTCGCGCGAATTTCGGTCCCTTCTCCAACCGCCGGATACGTTTCGAAGTCGGCCCCCCGAAGCTGAGCGAGGAACGCTTCCGCGTTCGCCGTCGTCGGGTTGGCGCGATGGCCGCGGACCGATTCAATGGCGTCGATGGCATAACTTCGAACCAGCTTTGGCAGCATTTCGGCCAGCGTCTGTTGGCAGTCGAAGAGTTCCATTCCCTCGACACGGTCGCCGATGGCAAAGACGGCGCCCTGTTGATCGGCGTCGGCTTTGAACGCGCCGACATAGTCGTCGATGCGAGTCTGATGAGCGCCGTAGACATCCGACATGGCGCTCGTCGGCGCGTTCACGTTCATTCGTACGCTCTTCGCTGCGATGTCCTCCCAGACTTCCCCCTGGTTGGCGTGGCGCGCTCCTGTTCGTTGCATGGATCGACTCACAGAGGCCATCTTGTTCTGCCGGCCGCGCGCGAAATGAAGTTGTTCGCTCGGCGTGAAGTCGCGTCCCTGATAGCGCCAGCGTCCCGCTTCGACGCAGGTCACCGGGACCCGCACGGTCTTGCCGGCGGGCGCCAGGATCGTGACGTTGGCGGTCCGGTTCTGTTTGGCGCCGATCAGTTCCTCGCCTTCCAGGATCAAGACGGGCTTCTGGCCGCGGTTTTCGAGTGTGAGTTCCGGGACGCTTCCGCCCTCGGAGACCTCCCGGACGCTGGCCGAGCCGGCCCGGATCGCCTCACGCAAGGTGAGATAATTGCGGCCGTAGTCGCATTTCCCGCTGAGGGGGAAGAGGGTGAGGTTGAGGAAGGTCGTGGGCGGGCCCAGGGTGAGGGTTTCGAGGGTTTCCGTGATGATCTGCATGGCGGTGGCTCCGAAAAAGGGTGAAATCGTCAGTACTTGACAGAACTGATCAGTATATTGGCAGTGCGTGATTAAGTCAACAGTTATTGACAGTATGTTGTCAGCAGGTCATCTTCTGGTCATGAAGGGCCCCAAGACCTACACGCTGCGCCAACTCGTGGAATTGTCGGGGTTCGATAAGCGAACGATTGCCTATTACATCCAGGAAAAGCTGCTGACCGGGGCTGGGCGTCGGGGTCCTCGGACTCGCTATTCGCAGGAGTTTCTCGATCGGCTGATGCTGATCCGGCGCGTCCGCGACCTCCAGGACGCAGGGCAGCTCCGGGCGGTGACCCTTCGCGAGATCCGCGCTGTACTCGACGATCAATTGCCGGAACAGACGCGGATCGTTTCCCAAGAGAGCGTTCCCGCCGAGTCTCTTCGCGAACTCTTCGCCGAACCGGATCTCGACACTTCGCGTTATGCGGTCGCGGCTGAAGACATTGTGTCGCGTGCGGTCCGGCCATCACGAATCGACCATTCGGCTATAGACGAATCAGAAGAGGTGCATTCTTCGCTCCGCGGCTCGCTGGGCTCCCGGCGTATGGCGATGGCTTCGCGCGTCGCTCCGGTCGGCGCTTCCCCGAGCAGTGCTCAAGCGGAGGCTTCACACAGCGCTCGACCTCGGGACGGCGAGTCCAAGACGCCCGGATCCTCCTACGAAGGCGAGCGCACCGAACCCGCGCGCCGGTTGCATCGCCTGCTACAAGAACTCGATCGCCGAACCCGCCTCGGTGCCAAACGGAGCCTGGGTCAGACACGCGAACGTGTCACTCGGGTACCCGTGACCGAAGGAATCATTCTTTCCGTTCGCGATATCGACGATGAAGATGCCCATCTCGTCGAGGAACTGGCCGAGTTGTTGCGCCGCGAGGGCGAGCTCGAATGAGCACGGAGCGTGCCATGAAGTCGACTCCGCACCTCACGAAATCACGCTACCTCAGCGCGCTTCAATGTGATCGCCGTCTCTGGCTCGAAATTCATGATTCGAAGGGCGGCACGCCGCTCGGTGAGGCGCAGCGCCATATCTTCCGCATGGGCGCAGAAGTCGGAAAGGCCGCCCACGAGCTGTTTCCCGGCGGTGTGCTCGTCGAAGCCAGTCCCGCGAATCATGCCGAGGCGGTCGCGGAGACCGACCGTTTGATGGCGGACGAAGCCGTCCCCGCGATCTTCGAAGCGGCTTTCGAACACGAAGGCGTGCGCATTCGCGTCGACATTCTCGAGCGGCTGGGAGCCCGGCGTGGCAGCGGGAAGACAGGCAGTCGATGGGGACTTCGCGAAGTGAAATCCTCGAGCAAGCTGAAGCGCGCTCAACACCTGCCCGATCTGGCCATCCAGAAATGGGTGCTCGAGGGGGGCGGGATCGAAGTGGATTCGGCCCAGCTCGTGCATGTGAATAAACACTTCGTTCGTGGCGCCGGTGCGATCCATTGGCGCGACTTCTTCCAGCGGGTCGAGTTGCTCGACGAACTGAAGGACGCGGAAGTCGAGGACGCCGATGGCATCCGGGCACGGGTCGGCGCGATGTTTGAGACGCTCGGCGTGACGGCGGCGCCCGAAATGGAGCCCGGTTCCTTCTGCAAGCGACCCCACCCCTGCCGTTTCTGGGAGCAGTGCACGGCGAAGAAACCCGCAGCCTGGTTCGTTCGGCAGACGCGCGCCAAGCCAGAAAAAAAGGCCCACATGATCGAGGTGACGGAGTCCGGGCAGACCTGGTTCTCGGACGGCTTGTCGGACGCGCTCGCCTCGGCCTCGCCGCCGATCTGGGCGCTCGATTTCGAAGCGATTGGCGCGGCGATTCCCTTCTTCGAGGGGACGGGACCCTATCGGCCGATCACCTTTCAATGGTCGCTCCACCGGCTCGCGGCCGATGATGGGGAGCCCGAGCATTTCGACTACCTGGCAAGCGGGCGTGAGGATCCTCGGGAGGCCGTCGCGCGCTCGTTGGTCGAGGTCTTGACGCGCGATGACGCCCCGATTCTCGCCTACAGCAATTACGAGAAGCTGCGTTTGAGCGATCTCGCCGCCCACGTTCCCGATCTGGCCGAAGAACTCAATGGAATCATCGATCGATTGGTCGACCTGCTGCCGATCGCCCAAGCGCATATCTATCACCGTGATCTTCTCGGGTCCTTTTCGCTCAAGAACGTTGGACCCGCGCTGGTGCCCGCGGTTGGCTATCAGGATCTGACCGGCGTGGCCAATGGAGTGGCCGCCCTCGCTGCCTTCGCGGAGATCGTCGAAGGGAAGCTCACGGGCTCGGTCGAGGCTCGGATCAGGGAAGAGCTTCTCCGTTACTGTGGTCGCGACACGCTGGCGCTGCTCGAGGTGTACCGGGCGATGCGCTGTGGTTGTGGGTTGGCGAGCTAGGAGAAGCCGGCGACTTCTCGCCCGCGAATCGTATTCAGTCGGCGTCCTTCGCTTCTCGAGCCGAGATCCACCGAACACATTCGCACTTCGAGAGAACCGTCCTCGAATTCCCGGGGTCAGTGGATTCAGGATTCACTGGACCACCGCTCCAATCGGTTTCTTGAAAACCTCATCGTTGTGGATGGCCGATGCGTTGCCGAGAGAACACCGAATGGTGTCATCGGCGAGCGACCGGTTGATGCACAACCACGCCGGAGATCGCGATGTATCGACCCATGGCCCTACTTCTGCTCCTTCTCGCTCAATGTCTGGTCGTTGGGACGACCCAGGCTTCCGGGTCCAATGCGCACGGGGCGCTCGGACCGCTCGGGCCGCCCATCAAACCGAACGAGATGCAGGCGGGCGGGTTGCTGCTGCGGGGATCCGATGGGCTTCGGGCCGCCCCCACGCTCGCGACGGACGTCGAGATCGAGGTCAATGGGTTGATCGGTCGGACACGGGTCTCTCAGCGATTTCATAACCCGACCTCCGATTGGGTCGAAGCCGTCTACGTGTTCCCGCTTCCCGAGAACGCGGCGGTGGATTCGATGAGAATGAAAATCGGCGAGCGAATCATCGAAGGCCAGATCCAGGAACGCGCGAAAGCGCGGGCGACGTTCGAGAAGGCGAAATCCGAGGGGCGAAAGACTTCGCTCGTCGAACAGGAACGGCCGAATATCTTCACGACGTCGGTCGCCAATATTGGCCCGGGAGAAGAGGTCGAAGTCGTTCTCAGCTATCAGGGGGAGCTGCGATACGACCAGGGGCGCTTCTCGCTTCGCTTCCCGATGGTGGTGGGGCCGCGCTATATCCCGGGGCCCTCGAACGTCGGAGAATTTTCAGAGTCGGGGTGGGCCGAAAATGGGGTCGAAGTTCCGGATGCGGATCGGATCACGCCACCCATTTCCGATCCCGCTGACGGGCGAACTCAGAATGTGACGATTCGGGTTCGCATCGATGCGGGGTTTCGGCTCGTGGACGTCGAGAGCGCGACACATCCCGTGCGCGTTCGTGCGAAACGGAAGGACGTCTTCGAAGTCGAGTTGGCGGAGGGTGCGGTTCCCGCGGATTCGGATTTCGTCCTGCGCTGGCGGCCCGTGGTCGGAAAGGCGCCGGGTGCCGCGCTTTTCTACGAGCAGTGGGGCGGTGAGCGTTATGCGCTCTTGATGGTGCTTCCGCCAGATCCCGAGTTGGCCGGGACCCGTCGACTCTCGAAGGAGACGATCTTCGTGATCGATACGTCGGGGTCGATGGGCGGCACATCGATCCGCCAGGCGCGAGCGGCTCTCACGCATGCGCTGCGACGAATGAATCCGAATGACGCGTTCAATGTCATTCGCTTCGATTCGACGGTCGAGCGTCTCCATGACGGGGCGAGGCCAGTGAGTCCGAGTGCCATCCGAGACGCCGTCGATTGGGTCTCCGGGCTCGAGGCTCGTGGCGGAACGGAGATGTTGCCCGCCTTGAAGGCCGCGTTGGCTCACGGTGCCGAGCGACGGGCCGTTCGGCAGATCATCTTCATCACCGATGGTGCCGTCGGAAACGAGTCGGCGCTGCTCACCGTCATCAAAAAGGATCTCGGCCGTAGCCGCCTCTATACGGTGGGGATCGGGTCTGCTCCGAACTCACATTTCATGTCGAAGGCGGCCGAGTTCGGTCGTGGGACGTTCACCTATATCGCGACGCCCGAAGAGGTTTCGGCTCGGATGGGCGAACTTTTCGCGAAGCTCGATAGTCCCGTACTGCACGATCTCGCCATCGAATGGGGTGCGCCCGGAGTTGAGGCGTGGCCGCGCCGGATTCCCGATGTCTATCGGGGAGAACCCATCTTGATCGCGGCGCGTCTGCCGGCCGGCGTGGTCGGCATTGGTGGCGCAGCAGGCATGATCGGCGCCGGCGCAATCGCCGGACAACTGCGAAATGCGGGCGAACTGCGCAACGTCGTCCTGACCGGCCGACGCGGGCGCGAAGACCTTCGAATCGAGTTGGACGTCAGCGGTGGATCCAATCACGTTGGCGTCGCCCGACTCTGGGCGAGGCGAAAGATCGCTTCCTTGATGGACTCCCTTCACGAAGGCGCCGAAGTCGCTCGCGTCTCGAGCGAAGTCACCGGTCTCGGAATTCTTCACCATCTGGTCACGCGCTGGACCAGTCTCGTCGCCGTCGATGTCACGCCGACCGCCCCGATCGATGTGGTTCCGGACAAGCGCGCCATTTCATCCCTGCTTCCCAAGGGCTGGAGTCTGCGAAAGTTGTTCGGATTCGGAGGCGACGATGAGCGTTCGCTTCGATTGAAACCATCGCCGAGCACCCGGTCCGGCGGGCCCTTGCAGAAGCAGGCGAAGGCAGCTGTCGCGTCAGGGCAGCTGCTTGTCTTCAACTTGCCAGGAACGCTGCCGATGGGAGCAACGCCGGCCGCCCTGTTGCTCTGGGTCGGCTCCGCGTTGCTGGGTGGGTCGGGATTGCTGTGGGGATTTGGGCGACGGACTTGAGGCGGGCGGCGCCGGCGATCGCACTGCTACTGGGGTTGTTAGGCGCGGCCCTGGTTGCGAACGGCCTCTGGATTCCTGCGAAGGCTCAACTCGCGCAGCTCCTGATCGAGAATGCGTGGACGCGGGCTCAGGCCGGAGAGACTCGCGCGCGCCCCTGGGCCTGGGCGGATACCTGGCCGGTCGCCCGGCTCGCTGCGCCCCGATTGGGTGAAGATCTCTTCGTCTTGGCGGGAGCCAGTGGGCAATCGCTGGCCTTCGGGCCGGCGCATGTCAGTGCGAGCGCCGCGCCCGGGCGGTCGGACAACGTCGCGATCGCCGGTCATCGCGACACACACTTTGCCTTCTTGAAGGATCTGGAGGAGGGCGACGAGTTGATTCTCGAATCACTCGAAGGCCAAGTTCACTATCGAGTCGATGGCACGGAGGTCGTTCACGAGTCACGCACCGATCTGCTCCTGCCGACGGGGCGCGCGGAGCTCACACTGATCACCTGCTACCCGTTCGAAAGCGTCACGCCGGGTGGTTCGCTTCGCTATGTCGTCTTCGCGAGCCGGACGAGGTAGCGCGATCTCTGCCCCTTGCGCTCGCACGCCCTGTCGCCGCCTCCGCTGGGATGGCCAACCTTCAAGACCGCGGTAGCGTTGGCCCTACCCCTGTGAAACGGAGACATTCATGCGTGAATACCGGACGGCTTTGATGGACAACCGGCGTTGGGCCGAGTTCAAGCCGCGCCCCGACGACATCTTCATCTGCACTCCGGCCAAATGCGGAACCACGTGGACGCAGACGATCGTTGCCAGTCTTCTCTGGCAGACCGGTGAGCTTCCCGGGCCGGTGATGATGATCTCTCCGTGGATCGAAGCGCAATTCCTGCCGGTCGAGGCCATGGTTCCGATGCTCGAAGCCCAGACGCATCGTCGCTTCATGAAGAGTCATACGGCCGCGGATGGCATTCCGTTTTTCGACGACGCGAAGTACATCGTCGTCGGGCGCGACGGACGGGACGCTTTCATGTCGCTCTGCAATCACATGGAGCGCATCAAGGGAACGGACGAACTGAACGCGAAAGCCCGCGAAGCCGGAATTCCCGAAATGCCTGAGTTCGACGGCGATGTTCATGGCTATTTCGGCGAGTGGCTGGCCAACGACGACAACTTCTTCCACATCATTTCGAGCTATTGGGAGAGACGAGGGCAAGCCAATCTTCTCTTTGTGCACTACGCAGACTTGAAGTCCGATCTCGGGGCGGAGATGCATCGCATCGCGGATTTCCTGGGAATCGAAGTTCCCGAAGCGCTTTGGGACGATGTGGTCCATCGCTGCACGTTCGAATCGATGCGCGAAAATGGCGAAAAGGTCGGGCCCTTCGACATGATGTTCGAAGGCGGCGCCAAAGGCTTCCTGTTCAAGGGCACCAACGGTCGCTGGCGCGACGTCCTGACGAGCGATCAAGTCGCCGCTTACGAGAAGCGTGCGCGAGAGTGTCTACCGACCGAGGCGGTTCAATGGCTCGAACAGGGTAGCAACCCTGGCTGAACGAGGGCTGCGATCTCTCGACCGCGCATCGACGCTACGTTTCCAAAGTCCACGAACTCCGCGATCAAAGGAGAGTACTTCATGAGCGAAGCCAATCATTCCAGCGGACGAGTCTGCCTCATCACGGGTGTCGGTCCCGGAACCGGAGCCGCACTGGTTCGGCGTTTCGTCGAGGGCGACTACCGCGTCGCGATGCTCGCGCGCAATGAAGAGCGTTTGAAAAAACTCGAAGCCGAGCTCGAAGGCACGAGAGCTTACGTCTGCGATGTCGTCGATGAGGCGGCGCTCGACCAGACGATCGCGTCGGTCAAGAAAGATCTCGGCGTTCCCACCATCGTCGTGCATAACGCGGTCGGGGGTGCGTTCGGGAGCTTCCAGGAGATCGACCCGCAGGTTCTTCGCCAGAATTTCGAGGTCAACACGATGGCGCTGCTCCATCTCGCTCGTCTCGTCGTCGACGACATGATCGAGGAAGGTGGCGGGGCGATCATTGCGACGGGGAATACGTCGGCCTATCGAGGCAAGGCAGCCTTCGCCGGCTTCGCCCCGAGCAAGGCGGCGCAACGGATCCTGCTCGAGAGTATCGCTCGGAGCGCCGGTCCGAAGGGTGTGCACGCGGCCTACCTGGCGATCGATGCGGTCATCGATCTCGAATGGACGCGCAAGCGGATGCCCGACGCGCCGGACGATTTCTTCTGTAAGCCGGCCGACATCGCGGAGGCCGCTTATCAGCTCGTCCACCAGCCGAAATCGGCCTGGGCCTCCGAAATGGTGATCCGTCCCTTCGGCGAGACCTGGTAGCCGCGCGCCACGAAGCTCTAGAGGCGATCAGAATCCGCTCCGTCGTTTTGCAGGTGCCGATGGAGAGTTCTAAAGTAGAACTCACTCGGAGATCGGACGGTTCCGTCGAGTCGGGGGCAATCGATCGATCCGAGAAAAGCGGATCCAGGGTCGATCAGCCCATGAGCCGACGAGGGATCCGACCTGAGAAATGACCAAGAAGGAGAAGGCCCCGATGGCGAGTTCCGATAGTTGGCAGAGCACATCCTGCATTCTTTGCAGCACGAATTGCGGTTTGCAGGTTCAGATCGAAGACGGTCATTTCAAGAAGATCAAGGGCGACAAAACGAATCCGCGCTCGAAGGGATATACCTGCGAGAAGGCGTCGCGGCTCGACCACTACCAGAATCATGCCGACCGGATCACGACGCCGCTGCGTCGACGCGAAGACGGCAGCTTTGAAGCGATCGATTGGGATACCGCGATCCGCGAGATCGCGCAGAAGCTCGGCGACATCCGCGACACACATGGCGGCTCGAAGATTCTCTACTACGGGGGCGGAGGTCAGGGCAACCATCTCGGCGGCGCCTACTCCGGAGCGACGCGCCGCGCCCTCGACATGCGTTATTCGTCGAACGCGCTGGCACAGGAAAAGACGGGCGAGTTCTGGGTCGAAGGGCTGATGTTCGGCGGACGCCCGGAGCCAGACTTCGAGCATGCGCAGGTCGCCGTTTTCGTGGGCAAGAATCCGTGGCAGTCCCACGGTTTCGAGCGTGCGCGTCCGATCCTGCGCGCGATCGCCAAGGATCCCAATCGGCACATGATCGTCATCGACCCGCGCCGCACCGAGAGCGCGGATCTCGCCGACGTCTTCATTCAGCTCGTGCCGGGAACGGACGCCTTCGTCCTGGCCGCCATGCTGAAGATTCTCGTCGACGAGAAGCTTCTGGATCGCGAGTTCCTCGCGGCGCACGCCAGCGACGGCGAGGCGCTCTTCGATGTACTCGAGGGCGTCCCGATCGCAGACTATTGCGAGCGAGCCGGGGTGACAGAGGAAATCGTCCGCAAGGCAGCGCGCCTGATCGGCGAGGCCGAGAGCGTCGCGGTTCTCGAGGATCTCGGGATCGAGATGGCGCCGCACAGCACACTCAACTCGTATCTCGAGAAGCTGCTCTACGCGCTGACCGGAAATTTTGCTCGCCGGGGCACCATGAATCTGGGCACGCATCTCGGCAAGTTGATCGGAAGCGGAAAGGATATTCCGCGAACCCCGGTCGGGGGTCATCGAATCATTACGGGGCTGATGCCTTGCAACTCGATTCCCGATGAGATCCTGACCGACCATCCGGATCGTTTTCGTGCGATGTTCGTCGAGAGTGGCAACCCGGTTCACTCGCTCGCCGATAGTCCGCGCATGAGAGAGGCGCTCGATGCGCTCGAATGCGTGGTCGTGATCGACGTCGCGATGACCGAGACGGCGCGGCATGCCAGCTATATCCTGCCTGCGTCTTCGCAATACGAGAAGGTGGAGACGACCTTCTTCTCGGGTGGCTTTCCCGACCACACGTTCCTGCTGCGAAGGCCGCTCTTTCCCGCAGCCGAAGGGACGCTGACGGAGCCCGAGATCCACAGTCGTTTGTGTCGCGCGCTTGGCGCCTACGAAGATGAGGATCTCACCGCGCTGCGTGAGGCGGCCAATGAGAGCATCGACCAATTCGGTCTCCTGTTCATGCAGGCGATGACGAATCAGCCGAAGTTGGCCGCGATCATGCCGGTCGTCCTCTACGAGACGCTCGGGCGTGCGCTCGGTGAAGGGCTCGAAGGATCGGCGCTCATCTGGGGTGCTGCGCAGACGTTGGCGGCGGAACATCCGGATTCGGTTCGTCGAGCCGGATTCGAGGGCGAGGGCGCGGCGCTCGGCAACGCTCTTTTTCACGCGATTCTCGAAAATGCGAATGGTGTCGTCATCACGTCGGACCCCTACGAGGTCACGATGGAGCGCATCGGGACCAGCGACGGGCGAATTCAGCTCGTGATTCCAGAACTGCTCCAGGAATTGACCGATCTGATCGACGAGGAGCCGCCTCGATCGACAGACGAATACCCCTTCATCCTGGCCGCCGGCGAGCGGCGTACGAGTACCGCGAACACGATCTTCCGCGATCCGAGTTGGCGACGAAAGGATCGGGAGGGCTCCTTGCGAATGAGTCCCGGCGATGCGGAACGACTCGGTGTCGAAACCGGCGATCGCGTGCGGATATCGACCAAGCGCGGCAAGGCCGAGGCCGTGGTCGAAGTGAACGAGACACTGCGTGAGGGTCATATCACGATTCCGAACGGACATGGTCTCGAGTACCCGGATGAAGACGGGACGCGCAAGGTCATTGGTGTCTCGCCCAACGAGCTGACTTCGTCGGAAGACCGCGACTGGTTTGCGCTCACGCCCTGGCACAAGCATGTGCGGGCGCGCGTCGAAGCGATCGCCTGAGATGCGCCGCACGCGATTCGAAGATGCGCCGTGTCCGATCGCGCGAACCACCGACCTGATGGGTGACTGGTGGACGCCGATCGTGATGCGTGAGGCCTTCCTGGGAAGACGTCGCTTCGACGATTTCCAGAAGGCGCTGTTGGTCTCCCGCGCGGTTCTCTCGAAGCGTCTCGCGCGGCTGGTCGACGAGGGTCTGCTCGAGAAGGAAGAATACGAAGATCGTCCGAAGCGCTACGAGTACATCTTGACGGAGAAGGGCCGCGCGTTCTATCCGGTACTCGCAGCCATGTGGCGATTTGGAGAGGATTGGCTTTGGGAAGAGGGCGCCGAGCCACCGCTGCAAATCTATGATCGGAAAAGTGGCGAGCCGGTCGTGCCGCGCGTCGTCAACGAAAAGACCGGTGTGCCGATCGACGTGAGACAATTGAGACTCGGTTGGCGCCGGCCGGAAGGCGGATAGGACGATGGCAGATTCGAGCGAAGAGATCCGACGCGAAGTGGCCTTGATCGTGGGCGGAGGACCGGGCGTGAGCGCGAGCTGTGCACGTCTCTTCTCGCAAGAGGGCATGCGAGTCGCCGTGGCAGCGCGAAATCCGGACAAGACGGTTCTCCAGAAGCTGGCGAGCGACTACGGCATTCGATGTTATGCCTGTGACGCGCAAGATCCCGCGTCGGTGGCGAAGCTGTTCGGCGATGTCACGGACGATCTGGGGCCGCCGAAGCTGGTCGCCCATAATATCGATGGCCGCATGGCCGACATCTTTCGCAAGAAGATTACGGATGCCGATCCAGATCGGGTGATCGATGTTCTGCGCAATTCCGCCTTCAGTGCCTTTCTCGTCGGCCAACAAGCTGCGCGAAGCATGCTCGCCGGAGATCCGCCGGAAGATGGACATCGCGGGACGATCATCTTCACGAACGCGAGTGCCGCCTTCAAGGGATATCCGCTGAGCGGCGCATTCGCGATGTCGTCCCATGCGAAGTCCGGACTGGCCCAGAGCATGGCGCGCGAGCTCATGCCCCAGGGCATCCACGTCGCCCATGTGCCGATCGACGCCGCGATCGGCTGGACCCAGGAAGACGGGACACGCTCACATCGCCTCGCGGGGACCACGGTCGATGACAATATGGCCGACCCTGGACACATCGCAGAGACCTACCTGCATCTCCACCGACAGCATCGCTCGACCTGGACTTTCGAGGCCATACTACGCCCCTGGGTCGAGAACTGGTAGCTTTCGCGCTGTGTCCGTTTGCGGCCCGGATGCAGACGAGGAGGGCGCGACATGAGCGAAGAAGAAACCTCGACACAGAGCGGTGAATGGCAGGGCGGATGTCTATGCGGAGCCGTCACGTTCCGCATCGAACGACCGGTCTCAGCGTGTGTGCATTGCCACTGCACGTTATGTCAGCGCAACCACGGCGCGGGCCACGTTGCCTGGGTCGCGCTGTCTCTCGACAAGCTGACGGTGGATCGCGGCAAAGAGGAGCTGACGAAGTACGCGTCCTCCGAACACGGCTCGCGCAGCTTCTGTCGAAAATGTGGGACCTCGCTGTTCTGTCAGCTCGATGAACGACCCGACGAGATCGTCATCCCGCTGGCCAACCTCGAGCCCGGGAGCGGCATCAAGCCCCAGGCCCATATCTTCTTCGATGATCGCGTGAGCTGGAGCGACGTGAGGGACGATCTCCCGCGTCTCGGCGGCAAGTCCGGGGTCGAACCGATCAAATCCTGAGGCCGCTAGGACGCGTTTGGCACTTTTTCGAACTCGAACATCATGTTATTTGAGTGACTCATCGTGAGTGACATCGGCGTCTTTGCAGAAGGTGCGCTTTCAGGCGTTCGGATCCTCGATCTGGCTCGAGTGGTCGCGGGGCCCTATGCGTCGCGCATCTGCGCCGACATGGGCGCGGAGGTCATCAAGGTCGAGTCGCCGGATGGAGATCAGGTTCGCCAGATCGCGCCGAAACCCGATCTCGGAATGTCCGCGTTCTTCCAGTGGGTCAACGCCGGCAAGCGCGGTCTTTCGATCGATCTGCGGAAACCGGAGGGCATCGAGGTCGTGCTCGAGCTGATCCGCCACTGCGATGCTGTGATCGAGAATTTTCGGCCCGGAGTGCTCGACCGGCTCGGTCTTTCGTGGGAAGAGATACAGCGCGCCAATCCCAAGACCATCTTGCTTTCGATCAATGGCTACGGATCCGATTCGGCTTGGAGCGATCGTCGAGCGTATGCGCCGATCGTGCATGCCGTTTCGGGAATTCTGGCCGACCAGGCCGACTATGCCGGCCAGCCGGTTGCACAAACCAATCAAGCGATCGCGGATACGACGGCGGCGCTCCATGGAACGGTGGCCTTGCTGGCGGCGCTGCGCGTAGCCGAAGCGACCGGGGTCGGGCAGCGCCTCGAAGTGCCGCTCTACGACGCTTTGCTGGCGACCTATAGCGAAGTGAACAACGTGCTCCTGCCGGAGCCGGATGATCGCACGATGAATCCCATCTACGATGCGGGTCCGCACGGCGCGATCGCCGTGGCCGGATCGATTCAGCATATCTGGCGTCTGGCTACGGAGACTCACAAAATCCAGGACCCGACTCCGCCGGGATCGGCACTCGACGCGAAGAAGCGCCATCGGCGTGAGGCGATCGAGGCCTGGATGCGATCGCAGGCTTCGCGCGAAGCCATTCTCCTGGCACTGGGCGAGGCGGGGATCGCCTGCGCTCCGGTGCTTCCGATGCGCGAAGCGCTCGTGAGCGATTTGTCCCAGGAGCGGAATCTATTGGTGGAAATCGATGATCGTCGCGGAGGTACGCGGCCGCTTGTGAAGCCGCCCGCGAGATTTTCACATTCCACGAATGAGATTCGCTCGGCGGCGCCTCGTCGCGGCGAACACAACCGAGAGGTTCTTCGCGAAGTCCTTGGCTACGACGGCGAACAGATCGATCGACTCGAAGCGAACGGCGTCCTTTCGGCTTCGGATCCCGCGGAGCGCTGAATTGGCGCTCCTAGCGCATGACGTAGATAAGCTTGCCGTTCTCGGTGTAGTTATCCGCTTCGCGCTTCTGGCGTAGGAATTCGAGATGAGCGTAGGTTTCGCTCTCCGCCATCGATCCCCAGCTGCGTTCCTTGAACAGCTTCTTCGAGAAATCCACGACGGTCGCGGGACCCAGCTCGAGTCCGATTTCCTTCACGCGATCGAGACGTTCGTGATGGTGGCGTTTGATGTCTTGCGTCCGCTCCGCGAGGTTTTCGAAGGGATTTCCGTGGGCCGGCAGGACGCATTTGACGGCTTCCGTCGCCGCGGCCTTGTCGAGCGACGTCATGAAGACCTCGAGTGGGTTTTCGGACGGCCCGGTTCCCGAGATGTGCGGAGTGATCGTCGGTAGGACGTGATCGCCCGCCAGGAAGAGTTCGAGTTCCGGGGAATGAAGACAGATATGGTCGGCAGTATGGCCGGGCGTGTGTCGAATGAACCATTCGCGCCCGGCCAGACGGAGTACATCGCCGTCGGCCACCGGATCCGAGACGATCGGGAAGACATCACCGCTCATCATCAGCTTCGCGATCTTCGAATCCTTGCCGTCGATCTTCGGCGGACCGAGCGGGCTGCCGCCCCAGGGAGAAGATCGTCCCTTGTGTTTGCGCCAGCGCTCCTGCATCGAGATCGGTTCGCGATTCGCGTCCTCGGCTTCGGACGCGACGACGTCACGATGTGCCTGGATATCGTCGACGGATACTTCATGGCCATGCTTGTGATCGTGATCCGGAGCCGCGCCGATGCCCCAGCCGAAACTCTGATAGGCGATGATGCGCGCGCCCGCGGTCTTGGCGAGCCAATTCGCACTGCCGAAATGATCGGGGTGGGAGTGGGTGACGATGACGGTGTGGACATCCGTTTCGCAAAGACCCGCCTGCTTCAGTCGATGTCGAATGGCGTCTTCGGTATCGGGGCCGGGAAGACCGGGATCGATAACGGCAGCGCCGTCGTCATCGAGCAGCGCATAGCAATTCACATGGCCGAGACCGGGCATCGAAATCGGGAGTTCCATGCGCAAGACGTTGGGGAAAACCTCTGTCACTTCCGTTCGTGCGTTCTCTTGTTCTTGTTTGCGAGCCTTCAAATTCAGTCACCGGAGTTGAGGGTTTCTACGGGCGATCGGAACCATAGTGGTTTTTGAGCCGCGTGGGGCGCAAACAGATCTCGGCGATTGAACTTGGACGCTTGCGGATCTAGCCTCTTTCAGGCCATGACTTCTTCGACTTCAGCTCCGAAGCGACCGATTCGCACCCATCTCGTAGTCGGCGGTTTTCCGCGCGGCTCCTCGGCGGGCCACGACATCGACTTCGTCCGCCTGCAAATTCTTCAGCAGCTGCAGGCAGACGGGAACGCGACGACCCATGTTTCCGGCGATTTCAACGAAATCGAAAGCTGGTTGCCCCTGACCGATTTCCTCGTGACCTATACGGCGGGTCCCTATCTCGATGATGTCCAGGCGCGACAGGTCGAGCAATGGGTCAAAGCGGGCGGCCGATGGCTGGCGCTTCATGGGACGAGCGGCGGTCGCGCCATACCCATGCCCGATGGAAGTCCCGGCCGCATGATGTCGAGGGCCCTTCATCACGATGTTCTCGGCGCATTCTTCCTGAACCATCCGCCGATTCGAAAATTCCGTGTCGATGTTCGCGATCGTGATCATGTGTTGACCCGCGGACTGCCGGAATCATTCGAAGTGATGGATGAACTCTATCTGATCGAGTTGGCCAACCCGGACGAGAGTCGAGTGTTGTTGACGACGTCGGATCTCGACGCCGAAGACCCCGCGCCGCGAACCTTCGGTTTTACCTATGGCGAGGACACGTCTGTGGGCAATGACGGTCGGACCCGTGTGCTCGGATATATCTGCGAGCGTGAAGCCGGCGCGGTCGCGTACGTGGCGCTTGGACACTGTCATACACCGACGACGAATATCCAGCCCTTCGTCGATGTGAGCGTCGATGAGGAAGGGAAAACGCCACCCGAGTTTCGGGGGCCATGGGAGACCGAGGCCTTCCAGCGACTCCTCGAGAATGGAATCGAGTGGGGTCTCGAGGCGCGTTAGGTGTAGTCGACCGGACGAGCTCGGATCGCGCCCGAAGACGGAAAGGAAGAGTTCATGCCGCTTCCCCTGGAAGGCATACTGGTTCTGGATTGGACGATCTGGCAGCAGGGCCCCGTCTGTAGCGCCATGCTGGCCGATATGGGTGCCGACGTCATCAAGATCGAGCAGGTCGAGACGGGTGATCCCGGGCGCTGGCTACTGGCAGCGGGTGGCCGCGATACCAGCCACAAACCCAACTGGTATTTCGAAGCCAACAACCGCAACAAGCGTTCGATCACGCTCGATCTCAAGAAGCCCGAAGCCGTCGAAATCGTTCTTGCCCTCGCGGCGAAGGCCGACGTCTTCGTCCAGAATTTCAGAAAGGGTGTCTCCGGTCGGCTCGGGATCGGTTACGAAGCGCTGCGCGCCGTGAATCCGAAGATCATCTATGCGAATGCGACCGGCTACGGCAACGAGGGCGACGAGAGCGCCGAACCTTCCTTCGATCATCTCGGATTGGCGCGCTCGGGAATCATGAATGCGGCGGGCGAGCCCGATATGCCACCCCAGGCGATCACGGGCGGAATCGCGGATCAGATGGGTGGGATCATGATGGCCTACGGCGTGATGACTGCGCTCGTTGCGCGCGAGCGCCATGGAATCGGACAGGAAGTACACGCCTCGCATCTCGGTTCGATGACTTTCTTGCAGGGTCTCTCGGTATCGATGAAGTTGATGGCCGGCGTCGCCATGCCGCGCACGTTCCGACACAAGGCCTACAACCCGCTCTGGAACCACTACCGATGTCAGGATGATCGCTGGCTGGCTTTTTCGATGCTCCAGCCGGACCGCTACTGGTCGGATTTCGCGCGCATCATCGAGCGTCCAGAACTCGCCGAAGA
>Ga0310120_10001339_pt1 | contig 18368 bp, 13 predicted proteins | sample CB27_AW_983_MG_FD_203506 | JGI IMG/M metagenome (GOLD analysis project Ga0310120, IMG submission 203506) | Marine microbial communities from Western Arctic Ocean, Canada - CB27_AW_983 | ecosystem: Environmental > Aquatic > Marine > Oceanic | place: Canada: Western Arctic Ocean | collected...
GTCATCTGCGACGCGTCGGTACCGTTGAACGCTTTGTAGGCCACGGTGACGGCCGCTTGGAATCGATCGAGCTGGTAGGGGCGGCGCAGGAATCGAAGGGACGCGACCACCGCGGTGGACTCCGCCAGGGCTCTGCCCAACGGTGTAGCCAACGTGCCGGCCCCGACGCTGAGCCGTGCTGAGTCTTCTGCTCCGGCGCTATAGATCAACTGACTCCGAAGCTCGACGTTGCGAAGCGGATGACGCGAGAGGTTGACCGCTAGCCCGGCCGAGAGTGCGTTGAGCCATTCGTTGCCCGGGAGGTCGACCTTCTGCGTGTGGAAGCCGAAGCCGGCCTCGCGTACGACGCCCGAGTAGCGGATGGTCTCAGGCAAGCGGTATCCCAAGAACGTGCTCCCGGCGTTCACGTCGAAGTCGTTCAGACGCTCCCCCGCACCGTCGGTCACCGTCCAACTGCTCGCTTGGGCGCGAAGACTCACGCGGCCGCCCATTCCGAACAGCTCCGTGCGCGCGACGTTACCGTAGCGGTTGAACTCCGAGTTGTCGGCGTTCGAGAAGCCGTTGAGCACGAAGCCATACTCGAGGAGATCCTCTTCCCGGAGTGTCGGAAACTCGAGGGCGAAGTTCTCGAGGCGGGTTCTGCCAAGCGTTCCCCGAAACGTTCTCGTGTCGTAGAACACGTTGATCTGGTTGTAGAAAACATCCCCCAGGCCCGTCTCGGCGTCCGGAAAGAGGAATCCCAGGACCATTCCGGCGCGGTGGTTCGTGTAGAGCTGTCGGTCGAGTCGGAGGAGCAGGTATGTGTCCGAGAAGTCGGGCACGACTCCCTGGTCGGAGCCGCCGCCCCCGGGCGCCAGGTCTGTCGTTCGCCTCAGGTTGAGGGAGACGAGACCGGTCCCTGCCATGGTGAAGCGGGCGGAGGACTCCTGTGCGGAGGCGTGTGAGGCCGCTCCCGCAAGAAGCAACAGGATCAACGTGGCTAGCCGACTCGTCATTCGTCGAGGGCGATCTTCGGGTGGTAACCGTCGTAGTCGTCCATCTCTTCGTAGACGAGCATGGTCAGTATGCCCCCCGGGTACATTCCATTGTTGGTGACGCGGCTGGTATCGTGATCGTGGAAGGTCCAGTACCCGGGGTTGTAGCCCTCGATAATGATGTCCGCGGTCTTGCCAGGCCCGATAGCAATCGTGTTGATCTGGAGTGGACTGGAGAGAACGTTGCCGTCCTCCGCCACCTGCCAGAACTGATGGCCGTGGAGATGCATGTGATGCATCAGGCCGCCCCCGTTCACGAGACGCACGCGAATCGTCTCCCCCCGACGAATCATGATGGGCTCGGTGAGCGGGTACGCCTTGCCGTTGATGGCAAAGAAATTGTAGTCCAGGCCGGCTCGCTCCCGTTTCTGGTTCCGGTTGGGTAGATACGGAGGGTCCCAACCGTTCTCGATGGCCTCACGGAGGGTCTCTTCGCTCTCGAATACTGCCAACGTCTCCTCGTCGACCCCCCCCTCCGCCATGAGCCACATCCGTTGCTTCATGCGCTCGAGCATGAAGTTGAGATCGTCGCGAGCGTCGTTGGTCGCGAAACTCTCGAGGACGAGCGTGTAGTCCCTGCTGTACCCGAACTCTTCCTTGATGGGGTCTTGCTCAGGCTCGATCACGAGGGCGCCATGCATCGCGTGCTGCATGTGGAGCGGGGTTCCGAAGTGACAGTGGTAGAAGCGGGTGCCCGCGGGAATGGCTTGGAACGTGTATTCGAACGTCATGTTCGGCATCAGCGGATTCTGGGTCGTATAGGGGACCCCGTCCTGCTCGTACTGGAGATCCACGCCGTGCCAGTGGATCGTGTGCATGAGCTCGGTGCGGTTGGTGAAGTAGACCTTCACCCACTCCCCCTCCTGGAGCCTGAGCTCCGGGCCGGGCACCTGGCCGTTGAACGCGAGAACGTGGAACGTGTACCCGGGCACGACCTCGTGTTGGATGATCTGAACATCGATCTCGATCTCGCGGAACGACTGGACCGCTGCCGCGGCTGGGTGGATGACCGGTTTCTGATTTCTCCACCACCCCTCCGGCCGGTCCGGCCAGGCACGGATCCCACCCTTCGTGCTGGCTGCCTTGACCTCCGCATCCCTCGTCGTGTTCGCGGCAGAACCCCCAGGTAGGGTCAGCCTTCCGCCGGCCACGACTGCGCCCGCGACGCCGAGGACACTCGTTTGCAGGAACCCCTTGCGGTCGACCTTGGTGGTGCTGCCTTCCTTCTCGTTAGGCATTTGTTGGGATCTCTCGGTGTCGGGTTCGTGTCCCTCGTCGTGTCCCTCGTCGTGTCCGTGGCGTAGATCCGCTCCGATCCCGGCTGGCGATCCGATCCGGAACCGACGAAGCTCGGGACTCTCAACAAGTTGGCGGAGTAAGTCCCGAGATACCCCTAAGAAGGCCTCAACTAAACCCTAAGATTTCTTAAGGTGTGATGAGGTGGGGGTGGCCCAGGATCCTGCATCGAGCAAATTGAGTTGAGCACGATGCTGGGCTTTCAACGAAGTCGGGGGACGATCCTGCCCGGACCATGAGAATATTGCTGATCGAAGACGAGCCGCGCGTCGCACGATTCATCAAGCGAGGACTCGGTGAGGAGGGCCACGTGGTCGACGTCGCCACGGATGCGGCGGAGGGACTGGCGCTTGCCCACGTAAGCCAGTACGACGTCATCGTGCTCGACGTCATGCTGCCGGGGCGCAGTGGGTTTCACGTCGCTTCGGAGCTTCGATCGGAGGGGGACACGACGCCGATCCTCATGCTCACCGCCCGGGACACATCACGCGATATCGTCCGTGGCCTCGACGTGGGAGCTGACGATTACCTGATCAAGCCCTTCGATTTTGAGGTCTTGTTGGCTCGTCTGCGGGCCCTCAGCCGACGGGAGAGACCGATAGCCGACGGCGTACTTCGTTTCGCGGACCTAGAGTTGGACCGTCTCCAGCATGTGGTTCTCCGAGCGGGATCAGAGCTTCAACTCACCCCGACTGAGTTCAGACTGCTAGAGGCCCTGATGAGGCGACCCGGAGAAGTCATACGGAGGTCGGAGTTGATGGACCGGGTCTGGGGGATGAGCTTCGACCCGGGGACAGGCCTCGCCGACGTCCATGTTGCCAACCTTCGATCGAAGCTCGAGGCGGGAGGACGGCCTCGGATCATCGCCACGGTCAGAGGTGTCGGCTTTCGACTCGCGCATCCGGGTGAGGCGTGAGTAGGGCTGCATCGTTTCGGAACCGGCTCGCTGTCCGGTTCGCCATGGCGGGTTTCCTCCTAGTCACTTCCGTTTCGGTCGTGACATACATCGCGCTTCGGCTCGCCTTGTTTCAGGAGTTGGATCTCACCATTCAGAGGCTTGCGGCGATCGAGGCTGCGGCCACGGCGGACACTCCGGACGAGACCGTACACTTCCACGACCAGGTCTTCCTCACAGGGGATCCCGGATCCGCGGCGATCCTGTCTCGGTACGCTCAGTTCTGGACCGTTGGGGGGGAGGCCGTCCTCCGGACCGGCAACCTCGGGTCGGAGGACCTACCCCTACCTTCGCCTCTCCGCGAGCGGGTCGTGAGCTCGGGCGTTCCGGAGCTCTTCGCGTTCGAGTGGAACGGACAACGCTTCAGGAGCATCCTCTATCCGCTCGGCCTCACGGGCCCTCAGCATGCGGTCCACCTGTTGCAGGTCGCGGCCTCTACTGATGGCGTCAGTCGTGTTCTGTCGAGGACGCTGAGTTTGCTCGGCCTGCTCGTGGCGGTAGGCACCTTGGCTGCGGCAGGTCTGGGGTGGTGGCTCGCCGGTCACGCGGTGCGACCTGTGGTAGAGATCGCGGGGCAGGCTGAGGCGATGCGCGCGGGCAGCCCGCGCCATCACCTGTCGTCCGCGGCCGATACCGAAGAGTTCGGACGTCTCGTGCGGGTCCTTAACTCCATGCTCTCGAGAATCGACGATCTCTTGGAAGGTCAACGGCGATTTTTGGCTGATGCGGGGCACGGGATCCGGACACCGCTGACCGTTCTCCGCGGAGACCTCGAGGTGACGCTCCGCAAGGTTCGCAGTACGGAAGAGTACGAGGAGACCCTCCGGCAGGCGTTGTCCGATCTCAAGGCCGTGTCGAGCTTGGCCGACGATCTGATCATCCTCGCTCGAAGCACGGGCGAGAGTGGACGGGCTGATGAGGAAAGTGAGGCAGTACAGCTCGCGACACTTCTCGACGGTGTTGCGGCCAAGTTCGCCAGCGTGGCGTCTGTTCAGGGGGTCACTATCAACGTCGACAGTGACCGGACGATCACCGTGAGAGGTGACGTTCCGCTGCTCGAGCGGGCTTTGAGCAACCTCTTGGACAACGCTCTGAAGTACGGAGTGCCCTCAGGTGGCGAGATCGAGCTGGATGCCGGTCGAACGGACCAGGGGGCGATCCAGATTTCGGTCTCGGACTCCGGCGCGGGCATCCCACCCGACGAGGTAGACCGAGTGTTCGACCGCTTCTACCGCGGCGACAGGCATCGGCACACAGTAGATGGCTCGGGGCTCGGCCTCGCCATCGTTCGAGCGGTGATCGAGGGACGGGGCGGGGGTGTCGAGGTGTTGAGCTCGGACGTCGGTGCCACGTTCCGCATTACGGTGCCGCAACACCAAGCCAGTCCCAACGGACTGGGACACGTATGAGATCCTGACAGGAAGGCGATCCTTCCAGAGTGCCCCGGCCCAAGAACCTTTCGCGGTGGCTGGCTCTTCACTGCGTTGCCGCGGTTCCACCTTGACAGAGTGGCGACGGGAGCCCTAGAGATCAGGCGCCGGAGTTCGCCCCCGGTCTCGATCACACATGGAGGACGATGGCCAAGTTCCTGCTCTTCGCGACGCTTCTTTTCCTGGTGCCCGTAGGCTCCGGGGCGCAAATCCGCATGGAAGTCGACGTGGAGATGCTAGAGGCCGTGATGCCGAGCGCGCAGCGCTTCTCCGAGAAGCAGGGTGATCCGGCGGTCTACACCGCGTACGGCGCCGGGGCGGATGGGGGGGAGACCGAGGTCGGCTACGTCTTCCTCACGTCGGATGTGCCGCCCGAAGAGTTCGGCTACAGCGCGAAGATCGAAGTCCTGGTCGGTATGGAACTGACCGGGCGAATCACCGGGGTCAAGGTCGTCCACTACCGCGAGGCGCTGTCGAGCTCGTATGGGGATTTCCTGCGACGTCCGGGCATCCAGGAGCAATTTTCGGGAAAGCACATCGGCGAGGCATTCAGAGTCTATCGTGACGTCGAAGGCATCAGTGGTGCCACGATCTCGGCCAGTGCGATGTACCGTGGCATACGGAACTCTTCCCGGCGGATAGCGCTCGCCTACCTGCGCGATCGGCAGCCGGCGCGGCCTGCGACGGGAGACGGCGCCTCACCCGCCGCGACCCTCGAAGGCCTCGAGCGTCTGACATGGCTGGAGATGCTTTCGACCGGACTCATCGCGAGGATGGAGATCGTCCGGTTCGACGCGCTCGGACTGGACCTCACGTTCAGCTACATCGGGGACGAGGCTCTCGGCAACCTCTTGATGGGCCCTCCTACGTACGCGGCCGTGCTCGAGCAAGCGCGCGAGTGGGGAGGCGAGGGCCACCTCATGTTCCTCGGGCTGGACGGAAGCTTCGTGGCGGGATTTCGCCGCAATGCCCTCACGGTTCTACAGGGGGGTGCGTCGTTTCCCGTCCCACGTGATCGGATCATGCACTGGGGACGGCCCAACGCGGGGAAGGCCGCGGAGCAGGTCTTCTATTCATGGATCATGTTGATCGACCCCGCGGTGGATTTGAGCAGCCCCGTCACCTTTGTTTACGACGACGGAAACGGGGGGCCCTACACGACCGAGTTTTCCATTCCGGAGGACGTGAAAGCGGCCCTCGGGCTCCGGCCGCCCCCGGCCGCCGTCGTGGCCTCGAATCCGACCCAACCGGGCGAGGACCCTGCGGACGAAGCTGAGGCTGAAACCGTGGACGCGACCCTCGCCGGCTCCGGCGCTGACAACGGACCTGAGGGAGGGGGTGACCCCGTCACCGCGGATCGGGTACCCGACTCGGACGAGTCGACGGATCGTGAGGTGGCGCCTCCTACCCCCGAGGCCGAGACGCAAGACCTGTCCGGCTTCGATTTGGCGGACTTGGAGTCCCTCCAGGACTTCGAAGAGGAGACCGCATGGTCCAGGATGTTGGGCCAAACCCGATGGGTCCGGGTGTGGACCATGGCACTGCTGTTCGCGCTGGTGTTGTACGCGTTCCTTTCCAAAGGCGTGGTGGCGCGCTGGGTTACCCTGGGCGTGACCCTCCTCTACCTGGGCTTCGTGGATGGAGGCTTTCTCTCGGTTTCGCACATCGCGAGTGGCTTTGCGGTGGGGCCGGGCTTCTACCTGAATGACCTGACCGTGCTCATGATGGTCGCATTCACGCTGGTCACGACGCTCCTTTGGGGGCGGGTCTTCTGTGGATTCCTGTGCCCGTTCGGTGCGCTCCAGGACCTTCTCGAGAAGGTGGTTCCCCGGCGATTTCAGAGAAAAATGCCGGGACCCGTGCATGAGCGAGCGATCTACGTGAAGTACGCAGTCCTCGCGCTGATCGTGGGGTTGGCCGCGGCACCGTCACACATGGGCGTCTATCAGTACTTCGAGCCTTTCGCCACGGTCTTTTATCTCAGCCGGTCCCCTCTCTTGTGGGCCATCGCGGGAAGTATTCTCGTCGCCTCGGCTGTGATCCCACGGTTCTATTGTCGCTACGCATGCCCGTTGGGCGCGGCCTTGGGCCTGGCGTCGCTCGTGTCGATCTTCCGGATCGATCGTGTAGAGCAATGTGATTACTGTAAGGTCTGCGAGTTCGCGTGCCCCACAGGGGCGATATCGGGGCCCGACATCGACTTCAAGGAATGCGTGCGCTGTAACATCTGTGAGGTGAAGCTCCAGACCGGGGCTGGAGTGTGCCGTCACACTATGGAGGAGGTCCGTTCTCGACTGATCAAGGTCGAGAGGGTGGCCCGTTAGGGGCCCGCATGGCGGAGATATCAGGACGACGCGTGGACCGGCGCCAACTCCTGAGGGTCACGGCGGTTGCCGGTGTGTCGGTGGCTCTTGGTGGCGGGCTCGTTCGTGCCGTGATGCAGCGGGCGCGCCTCAGGCAGGTCCGGGAGACGCGCTCACTGATGGGGACGCTCGTCGTGATCACGGTCGTGCATCCGGATCGCGACGCCGCCCGCCAGATCATCGCCAACACCTTCGTCGAGATGGAGCGCCTGGAGGATCTGCTCAGCCGGCACCGCGAGGGCACGCCTATCTGGAGTCTCAACCAGTCGGGGGTCGTGGACTCTCCTCCACCCGAGGTCGTGGAGGTTATCCAGAGGGCTCTCGAATATTCGACCATGACTGCAGGGGCCTTCGACATCACCGTCACTCCCCTGATCGACGTGTATGAGTCGAGCTACTCGGAACGCGGCGTTCCTCCTTCCGACCAGGATCTGAGCCGAGCGCTTGCGCTGGTAGGGTCGGAAAACGTGACCGTCGAGAGCGGACGTATCACACTCGACAAGCCGGGGATGGGCATCACCCTCGATGGTATCGCCAAGGGCTACATCGTGGATCGGGCCGCTGCCGTGCTCGCCGAGCAGGGTGCCGAGCGGGTCCTCGTCGACGCCGGAGGGGATATGTCTTCGGCGGGGGAGAGCTTACTCGGGGGTGGCTGGAGGATCGCGATTCAGGATCCGCGTGCGCGGGACCGGCGGCTGGGAGTCGTCGAGCTCAGGGGAGAATCGATCGCCACATCCGGGGACTACATGCAGTACTTCACCGACGACATGAGCACACACCATATCGTCGATCCGCGGACCGGTGCATCCCCCAAGCACACCAGCTCCGTCACTATCGTGACGTCGTCGGCGATGAAGGCCGACGCGCTGGCCACCGCCGTTCTCGTTCTCGGTCCCGAGGAAGGGTTGAGCCTCATCGAGCGCTTGGAAGACGTAGAAGGGATGATCGTGACGAAGGAGCAGGACATCATCGTGTCGAGAGGCTTGGACCGTTTTCTGTCAACGAATTCTGAATGATGGACCCGGACCACCCGCGCCTTGTAAGATTGATTAGAAAGCGAGGGCAGATTCGTCAATGAAATCTTGGGTCAGTGTCGCCGCGATTGGGGGGCTCGTGTGGAGTACGTCGAGCTTCTTGCCCGAGTCGGGCGCACCGCCGATGAGCGATTTCGGTGACCAGGCCGTCGGGGCTGCCCAAGACCCCGTCGATCCGGCCGGACGGTCCTTCACCTTTTGCCGGGTTGCGTACCGGCAAGTGCGTCGGGAGCGGAACGGTCAGGGCTGGCGCACCGACTATCCGGACGCCGACCGGAACCTCATGCTCCGCCTCTCGCAACTCACCACGACCCCTATTCGTAGGACCTCCTACGACGAGCCCGACCACATCATCATTCAGCTCTCGGACGATGAACTCTTCGAGTGTCCCTTCATCTTCATGTCGGATGTCGGCACGATGGCGCTGGACGACGTGGAGGCCGAACGCCTCCGGGAGTACCTCATGAGGGGAGGATTTCTCTGGGTCGACGATTTTTGGGGAGACCGGGCATGGTCGGCTTGGGTCCGGGAGATCGAGAAGGCGCTGCCGGCGGCAGAGTACCCCATCCGCGACATCCCATCGGATCATCTCATCCTTTCGGCGCTCTACAACGTGTACGGCGTACCGCAAATACCGTCCATACAATACTGGCGCCGCAGCGGCCGCTCGGGGACGTCCGAGAGGGGATATGAAACCGCTGTGCCCCACCTGAGAGGCATCGAGGATGACGCGGGCCGAGTCATCGTCGTGATGACGCACAACACGGACATCGCCGACGGTTGGGAGAGAGAGGGGGAGGACGAGGACTTCTTCTTCGAGTTCTCACCGAAGGCCTACGCGCTGGGGATCAATATCGTCCTCTATGCGCTGACGCACTGACCCTTTTTGTGTCGGGACCTCCGGACGTCGTCGCTCCCGAGAGACGATGGGGGATCAGCGGCGGATCAGCGCCCTACGGTCCGTCTCGCCAGCTGTTCGTCGAACTCGACGATCTCGTAGTCGTCCTCGAATCCGCTGCGGTTGGGTGACGGGAGGTACGCGCTCAAGTTCATTTCCGCCGCTTTGAGGTCACGGTCGAAGGCGGCCTGATCGCGCTCGGACTCTTCTCCGGCGGTGTCCGCGCTCGAGTAGACCACGTCTCCAACCGCGCGGTCCTCGAGTTTGAGACGCTGTCGCACCGTCTCACTCGCCACGAATTGCCTGCGAATCGCTGAGAAAGTGAAGAGAAGGGCGCTGTCGGCGCCGGTCGATACATCGGCGTCGAACTCGGAGGCGAGCTGGTGTAGCACCCCCTCGACCTCGGATGGATCTACGGGCTGACCCTTCAGACGAGCCTGCACGTGAGCCAACGCCATGTCCAAAGAGACCGAGCCCTTGCCGGCCAGCGCCTCCCGGTACACCAGCCCCAGGACTTGCCGTCGTACGTTGCGGGCCTTACGAGCCCGGTTCTCACGCCGAACACCCAAAATCCGAAGCAGGGGAAGCGTGTAGAAGAGGACGCTGAACACCACCGGAATCAGAACGAGGCCCACGAACGCTGTCGTGCCTCCGAGACCCAGTTGCGGAAAGATGAACCAGGGTGCCGTGGCTCCCGCCACCAGTGTGAACCCGTTCATTCCCATGATGATGGCGTCGTGCTTCTTCTCGTTTCCAGTCATCTCCAGCGGGTATTCCATACGGAGCCACGCCGGATTGGGCTCCTTCGCCGTCACTGGGCCGTGGGCGCTCGTCATGATTTCAGGGAAGGTATAGACGAGTTCCCCGTCACGGGACACGGTGGCCTCCCCCGCGTAGGATCCCAGCAAGCGCCCCATCTCTTCTTCTACGGCCGGGAGGGCGAGCGCGTTATGCTCCATGAGTTCCGACGTGGTGAGCACACCCTTCCGTGCTCGGATCAGTCGCAGCGTGCTGCGGTCGAGCTGCTTCTGAGTCGGCTTGGGTCGGTCTGGACCGAATACGAAGGCGAAGACTTTCTTGTAGAAGGGGGGTCGACTGTCCTTGTCCAGCGTCGCTTCCCAGCGGCGGCCGTAGTAAGGCTGGCCCAAGCGCCAGCGTGGCGTCCAGATGTAGTACCAGAGCCAGAAGCTCGGAAAGTGGAAATGGCCGCCATGTCGACTACCGCCACGGCCCCAGCTTCCTCCGCTCTTTCTTCCGCCGCCTCGCGACATCATCGCGACAAGAGCGGCGACCACGAGCGCCACCATGACCACGAAGTAGACGACGAGCATGATCACGATCCATGCTTTGAAAGCGCCGGTGAGAAATCTCTTGGCGGCACTCTTGAACTTCTGTAGGGCGGGGATCTGGTCTCGTCGGATCAGCTTCTTGTCGAACAGATAGATCAGCTCACCCGACTCGGAGACGTCGAGATGTCCTTGGTGCGACTCGAGGAGCTTCTTGAGCGTGGCCTCCACGTCGTCTCGGGGAAGCCCGGCGCTCGACACGACGTCTCCGACCGTACCCCGGCCTCCGAGAGACCGAAGAGCCCTCAGAATGTCGGGCTGGGCTTCTGCTACAGCGATGTTGCTCAGACTCGCCTCACTTGAAGTTTCGGGGAAGGTCGCGCACGGTCGGCGCGACTTTCGTTCCGTTCGCCTCTTAGTACGTCATAAGATGGCGGTTCCTTCCCTCGGATTGAAAGGGCAGGGGGGGCTTCAGGGTCCCGAGCCTTCTCCAAAACGGATCAACACGGTGGTTGTGGGTCGAGTGGGGTCCAGGGTCACGATGTAGAGACGATCGTACTCGGGGTCCGGCATATCCGAGCTCCCGCCCCCGAGAAGGCGAACGAGCTGGGGCGTCGTGTTGGAGTGCCCGCTCACGAGGTGACGTCCTGGCGTGTCCTTCAACCACTCGGCGAAGCTCTCCAACTCTCCTCCGGAGTAGAAGCGGAGCGAGAGACCCAGCCGTTTGGCCAAGGGACGCAGAGTGTCGCGGGTTCGTTCGAGGTCGGTCGTGTGTAGATGAGTCACCCCGGCGTCACGTAGCATGTCCGCAAGGAGATCCGCTCGGTGTAGCCCCGATTGAGAGAGCGCCGGATCTCTGGAGTTGTCCACCTTCTCGGCGTGCCGGACGAGGTAGACGACCGTGCTCTCGCTCGCAGTTTGTGCGGCAGCCGGAAGAGCCACGAGCGGTGAAGCGGCGAGGGGCCCGGTGAGGAGCGCGGTGAGGGGCACGGTTATTATGTGGCGAAGAACGGGGGATCGCATGGGTCGGCCTCAGGTTGGATGGTAAGGACCGACATCAAGATCGGCGGGACCGTTCCGGCGATCAAGGATGGGTTGCCCGTTCGAAGCGGCTGAGCCATTACTTGACGCGGAACCCCATGCCCCGGGGGACCCAGGGGAGTCGCGATGGCCGAGAAGGAACGTCGGAGTGAAGCGAGCCTCGCCCTGGTATCCTCGGACGAGAGATACGTGAACCGAGAGCTGAGCTGGCTTTCGTTCAACGAGCGGGTTCTGCAGGAGGCGGAAGACTCTGCGGTGCCTCTGTATGAGCGCCTCACATTTCTCGCGATATTCTCGTCCAACATCGACGAGTTCTTTCGGGTGCGCGTGGCTTCTCTCCGAAGCCTTCTCGGGCTCAGCAAGAAGAAGCTCGAGAAGCGGTCCTTGGATCCCACCGAGCTACTTCGCAGGATCAATGGCCTGGCTCTGGCCCAGCAGGAACGATTCGGGCTAGTGTTCCGCGGGCACATCTTGCCGGGGCTCCGAGATGCGGGGACCGATCTGGTCGACGAGCTCGGCGTCGACGCGGAGGGACAAGGGATTGTAGAGGCGTACTTCGCCGACACGGTCGCCGAACACTTGCGGCCCATCGTATTGCGTGACGGCCAGGAGCCCCCGTTCCTCAAGGACCACACGGTCTACCTCGTGGTCGAGCTTCAGGTTGGCGCGGGAATCGAAATGGGAGCCGTCGAGCCGCAGTTGGGGATACTCGAAGTGCCGAGTCCGCCTCTGCCACGATTCATGACGATCCCCGCGTCCGGTGGGGGGTCCTCGATCATCTTTCTGGATGACATCATTCGGCTGAATCTGAGTCGTGTGTTTCCCGAACACGTGATCGGGGACGCTTACGCGCTGAAGATTTTGAGGGACGCCGACCTCTACTTGGACGACGAGTTCGACGCGGGCCTGAAGCAGGCGATCAAGAGGAGCCTCAAGAAGCGCGAGACGGGAGTCCCGATCCGGTTCCTCTACGATCTCCGTTCGTCTCACACGATCGTCAACCGCCTCAAAGAGCACCTGGGACTGAGCGAGGAAGGTCTCATCCCGGGGGGCCGATATCACAACCTTCACGACCTGTTCGCGCTACCCGTGCGCCCTGCGCCTGAGCACGAGAATCCGTCGCTCGCGCCCTTGGCCCATCCGACCCTCGACGAGCGTCCATCGATGTTCGACGTGATTCGCGAAAAGGATCGGCTGCTCCATTTCCCGTATCAGTCCTATGAGTATGTCGTGCGGCTGCTCGAAGAAGCGGCCAGCGACCCGGACGTGGATGCGATCTGGATCTCCCTCTATCGGGTGGCGCAGGACTCGGCGATCGTCAAGGCGTTGATCCAAGCGGCACAAAACGGAAAGGACGTCTCGGCGTTCGTCGAAGTTCAGGCTCGCTTCGACGAGGAACTCAACCTCGATTGGGCCGAGCGCATGGAACGAGCCGGCGTCCGGACTCTCTACGGTGAGCGCGGAATCAAGGTGCACGCCAAGCTCGCTTTGATTCGCCGGCGAGAATCCGAAGGGAGGCGTCTGTACGCCTTCCTGGCGACGGGAAACTTCAATGAGAAGACGTCGCGGATCTACGCCGATCACGGACTCATGACGGTCGATCCCAGACTCACAGAGGAAGTCTTCCGTGTCTTTCAAGGCCTGGCGGGAGAAGAGGTCGATGCGGACTTCGAGCATCTTCTGGTTGCGCCTCATCACCTGCGAAATGGCTTCAACGCGCTGATCGACGCGGAAGCGGCTGCGGCGGAGCAAGGGCGTCCGTCGGGCATCACCGTCAAGATGAACAGCCTCCAGGATCGTGGGATCATCGAGCGGCTCTACGAGGCGAGCGCGTCCGGTGTCCCCATCAAGTTGGTGATTCGCGGCATCTGCTGTCTCCGTCCGGGTGTCGACGGCCTGAGTGAGTCGATCGAAGGCAGGAGCATCGTGGACCGATTCCTGGAGCACTCGCGGGTGTTTCTCTTCCACGCGGACGGAGCGGACAAGCTGTCCCTGGCCTCGGCGGACTGGATGACACGAAACCTGGAGAGAAGGGTTGAAGTGGCCTTCCCCATTTACGACGACGATGTTCGGGCCGAGCTTCGCGCCGTACTCGACCTCCAACTCGAGGACAACACGAAGGCCCGCATCATCGACGCGGCACAACGAAACGAATTTGTCACGGCGTCGGGGGCTCCGGCCGTGCGCAGCCAGATCGACACGTATCGGTACTTGGAGGGACTCCTCGAGGCGCAGTCATTCAGAGAACAAGGGTGAGAACACATGGACAGTGACCGAGACCTGACGGGAGACACGGCCCCAGACACGGACACGGCCTCAGGACACCACGCTTGGCGGAGACCTGCTTGATTCCTCGGCCACGTTGCCGCTCCTTCCCTAACAGCTTACTTCGGCATCCTCGCAACTCTCACGGAGGCGATATCATGGCCCTAGCACTAAGGATTCTGACGACGCTGGTTCTCTGCTTGTCCGGTGGACAGACCTTGGCCGCGCAGGCCGGTTACGAGACGACGCGCATCGCCGACGGGGTATATCAGTTCCGGTGGCAGGCCCATAACGGATTCTTCGTCGTGACGCCCGCGGGCGTCCTGGCGGTCGACCCCATCTCAATGGAGGCCGCGGCCCAGTACGCCGAGGAGATCAGGAAAGTCGCACCCGACGCTCCGCTCCGGGCCATCGTCTACAGCCACGAGGATGCGGATCACGCTACGGGTGCCCCGGCGCTCATGAGTGCCATGGGTGTGAGTGTGCCGATCATCGCCCAGCGCAACGCCGTTCCGGCCCTGACTCGGGGGGCGAGTCCCGATCTTCCCGTGCCGACGATCACCTACCAGGAGTTCATGAGCCTGACGATAGGCGGCCGCGTGATCGAGCTACACTACCTCGGGCCGAACCACAGTGACAATTCGACGGTGGTGTACGTTCCCGACGTGAAGGTAGCCTTCGCGGTGGATTTCGTGTCGAACGATCGAGTGGGCTTCCAGGATCTTCCCGGCTGGCGGTTCCCTGACGTGTTCGAGTCCGTCGCGGGCCTCCTCGATCTCGACTTCGAGAGATTCGTCTTCGGTCACGGGCCGGCCGGAGATCGTGCATCCATCCATCGCCAGATCCGTTACTACGATGATCTCAGGATCGGAGTCCGCCGGGCCGTAGAAGCGGGTTGGTCGGAGGATCGAGCCGCCGCGGAGGTCAGACTTCCGGAGTACGCGGGTTGGGGCCAGTACGACGCTTGGTTCCCCATGAACGTACGGGGTGTGTACCGGTGGATGACCGGAGAGATGACCGGCGGGTAGCGCCTCGAGTCACCGCGTTTGCTACACCGACCCCACGATCCCCAGAACCTCGGTCAGGAGCCACCAGGTGCCTACCACGAGGATCGCGCCGGGCACGACGAAGCGTATCCACAGGTAGAGGAGGCGTGTCGACGTAGAAGTGGCGGCTTCGGTCGCCGGGTCCTCGGACAGTTGTCGCAACGCTTCGCCGCGACTGAGCGCCCAGCCCACGGTCAGTGCGGCCACGAAGGCTCCGAACGTCTGGAATCCGGTGCCGAACGTCAGGTCCCACGGAATGAAGATTCGAAGATTGATCATGGGTGGGACGGCGAACAGGAGCACCACACCCGCGACGAGCCAGGCAGCCTGGCGTCGCTCCAGATTGGTGTTGTCCATCAGCCCTACCACGAGGACCTCGAAAGCCGCCACCGCACTGAGATAGGCCGCCCCTGCTAGGGCCGTGAAGAAGAGAAGTCCGAAGAAATGACCTGCGGGCATTCGTTCGAAGACCCGTGGGAGTGTCTCGAAGATGAGCCCCGGGCCGCTCCCGGGCTCGAGACCCAGAGCGAAGACGGCTGGAAAGATGGCCAACCCCGCCAGGAGTCCCGCACCGGTATCCCCCAACACGGTCCAAACTGCCCCGGCCCGCAGAGACTCGCCGTCCTCGAGGTATGATCCATACACGACCATGAACGTGCCGCCGAGGGCCAGGGAGAAGACGACCTGGCCGAGGGCGGCCATGACCACCGCCGCGTTCAGGTCACCGGGCTCGAATTTGAGGAAGAACCAACTCACTCCCTCCGCGCCACCCGGCAGTGTGAGTCCTCGAACCACGAGCACCACGAGGATCAGGAACAAGAGCGGAGTGATGACGGTGCTGACCCGTTCGATTCCGGACCTGAGTCCCCTGAGCAGCACGACCAGGCACCCGAGGATCACCAGAGACGTGAACGTCAACTGGAGCGCGAGCGCCGAGCTGCTGAACCCTTCCTCGGGAGGGAGGATCGCGGAGGGATCGAACCCCGACCCGAGGAGGGCGGCCGACTGGGCGAGGGCATGGTATACGACCCATCCGATGGCTGTGCTGTAGTATCCGGTGGCCGCCGTGACGGCCAAGAAGAAGAGCCAGCCGAGCTTGCGGCCCCCCGGGAACCCAGCCGCCTCGAACGCTCCGACGCTCCCTCGGCGGGTGTGGCGGCCGAGAGACCACTCGGCCATGAGAGCCGGAACGCCGATGACGAGGGCCAGCAGCAGGTAGACGAGTACGAACGCGGCGCCCCCGAAACGGCCCACCATATAGGGAAAACGCCAGACGTTACCGAGTCCGACGGCGACTCCGATCATCGTGGCGATGAAGCCGAGGCGAGACGTGAAGGTCTCGCGGGCCATCCTCATTTCCCACCCTTCAGCGAATCGAAGACGCTCGCGAGCGCCGCCAGGGCCGTGTCCACGTCGTCCTCGGTCGAGAAGAAGTGTGGAGCGAGACGGACTACCGGGCCGCGGGCCGAGGCGATCACGCCTCGCTCCCGGAGTCTGTCCTCCGCTTCGTGCGAATCACCCGGGCAGAGGAAGGCGGTACTCGGTGTCTTCTGGGTGGGGTCGTCGGGGCCGATGCGTTCGATCCCGTGAGCCCGTGCTCCCTCGATGAGTCGCTCGGACAAGTGTTCGGTCCAAGACCGGATCGCCGCAGGCCCGATCTCATTGATGATCTGCATCCCGGCCCGTGCCACGTAGGCGTTCATGACCGGAGGTGTCCCTGCGTCGAAGCGGCGAGCGCCCGGGGCGAAGTCCAGGTTGTCCACCTCGAACGAGAAAGGGTCCCTTTGTCCGAACCAGCCCGTGACGGTGGGGCTCAGTTGGTCTGCGACCGCCTTCTTTACGTACAGAAAGGCGATGCCCGGAGCGCCCATGAGATATTTCAGGTTTCCCGACGCGAGAAAGTCGAGATCGAGGGATTGCACGTCGATGGGGTGCGTGCCGAGTGTCTGGTACGCATCCACGAATAACAGGGCGCCGGCGCCGTGGGCGATGTCGACGAGAGCGTCGAGATCCTGCTTGAAGCCTGTCTGATAGTACCCGTGACAGGCCGACACCAGAGCGACGCTCCCGTCCACTGCATCAGTGTACCGATCCGGATCGATCTCGCCGTTCTCGACTTCCACCCAACGAAGTCGTGCGCCCCCCCGGGCTCGAGCCATCCAAACATGGCCCACGGTGGGAAACTCTGCTTTCGAGAGCACGACCGTGTCGCGCGCTCCATCGAGTGACACGGCGCAAGCTACGGCGGCCGTCGCGTGGGAGACGGATGAGCAAACAGCCACGTCTTCGGGAGCGGCGTTGATCAGCCGGGCGAACTCGGATCTCGCTCTGTCGACCTCCGCGATCCACTCGTTCCAGTCCATTCCGTCGGAGCGCCACGAGTCCAGATAACGCTCGGCGGCCTCCCGCACTGTGTCCACTTGGGGAGCCTGTGAGCAGTTGTTCATGGGGATCGCCGTGTCGAGGATAGGAATTCGGCTCCTCCAGGCGTCGATGTCGTAATCCGGTTTGGGTGACACGGCGGTGCTGGCTCCTCGTTGGGCTTGGTGCTGTGACGAGCGCCAAAGATCCACGGAAGAGATCGAACCGGCCAGGGGCCGTCTAAGTCTGGCCGGGTGGGAACCCGGTCACTGCTCTGTATCCGTCCGTGTGGCCCTTCAGTGAGGATGACCTTTGTGAAAGACATTTTCCCTTCATTTGTGATTGATAGATTCAGCAGGATCTGGTTGGAGCTGCTTGTCCCTGCTGCAACGATCATGCTGTTCGTGTCGCCTTTGGTCGCGCAGGGGCGGCGGTCGGGTGCTTTCGACGAGGCCTCGTCGTACACGCTCGCCCTAGGCTCACTCCGCTATGTACCCTCGGCGAACACGGAATTTCGGATGGTGGCCATTCGATTCGATCGGAACACATCGCGGTGGATGCGTTTCGAGACTGCTGCGTCCTTTAGTCGGCCGGACGTACAGACCGACGCGGGCGGTGTGTACGATCTCTCAGCCCCCACCGAAAAAACGAACCTCTCACCGTGACCGTAGGCGCCCAAGTTCAATGGCAATTTGGGCGATTGCAACCCTACGGTGATGTCGCATTTGGCATTTTCGTCCGAGGCGATGGAGACGCTGATGGTCGCCGGTTCTCCCGTACGGCCTTTGCCTTCCCTTTTGGAGTTCGTGTAAAGGTTACAGATCGCTTTGGGCTCCGGGGCGAAGTCCGCTTTCGAGAGGACGGCCACGAAGTCGTGACCCACTCCAATCGAGAGATGACCGTGGGGTTCTCCTGGACCCGTTAGTGGCCTGTCAGGCCACTAGTCCACGCCGCCCGGCGTTGTTATGGCCCCACGATCCCGGTAGAATAGGAGTTCGGAGGATGCGCGAAGTGAGGGTCGCCGTCGGGTCCCTCGGGACATCGATGGAGGAAAGTCCGAGCTCCACAGGGCAGGGTGCCGGGTAACGCCCGGGCGTCGGCTTCGGCCGATGACGGAAAGTGCAGCAGAGAGTAGACCGCCGATGGCCTTTTCGGAGGCACAGGCAAGGGTGAAAGGGTGCGGTAAGAGCGCACCGGGCTGCCGGAGACGGGAGTCGCATGGCAAACCCCACTTGGAGCAAGGCCAAATAGAGGACGAGGAGTTGCCCGCTCCGCCCGAGTCCCGGGTAGGCCGCTCGAGGCCGCCAGCAATGGCGGTCCCAGATAAATGACCCTCCTGCCGCCTCGGCGGCAGACAGA
>Ga0310120_10001341_pt1 | contig 18350 bp, 17 predicted proteins | sample CB27_AW_983_MG_FD_203506 | JGI IMG/M metagenome (GOLD analysis project Ga0310120, IMG submission 203506) | Marine microbial communities from Western Arctic Ocean, Canada - CB27_AW_983 | ecosystem: Environmental > Aquatic > Marine > Oceanic | place: Canada: Western Arctic Ocean | collected...
ATCGGCTATGCGAGCTACCTACAGCGAATGGTTTTAGTGCGACAGAATCTGACTCAGGAACAACGTAGTCCGATCGCTCTTTGGAGAAGTGAAGAACTGCTCCGGTGGTGCGACTTCAACGATTTCCCCGTAATCCATGAAAACCATTGTGTCAGCAACAGTTTTCGCAAAACCCATCTCATGGGTCACGACGACCATAGTCATGCCTTCCTGGGCCAGTTCGATCATGACGTCCAGAACTTCTTTGATCATTTCCGGGTCAAGAGCCGATGTCGGTTCGTCGAACAGCATGATTTTGGGTTTCATACACAGGCTGCGTGCAATCGCAACGCGTTGCTGTTGGCCGCCTGATAACTGGCCTGGGTACTTGTCGGCCTGTTCGGGAATCTGGACACGTTCCAGGTACTGTTTTGCTATGTCAGTTGCATCACTTTTTGACATTTTGCGGGCCTTCATTGGCGCCAGAGTTAGGTTCTCAAGGACGGTCAGGTGTGGAAAAAGATTGAACTGCTGAAACACCATGCCGACCTCACGGCGAATCGTGAGTACATTACTCATATCTTCAGTGAGTTCGATTCCGTCGACGACGATGGTGCCGGAATCGTGTGCTTCCAGGTGGTTAATACAGCGAATCATGGTTGACTTGCCAGATCCGGATGGTCCGCAGACCACGACCCGCTCACCTAGTCTGACTGTCAGGCTGACATCCTTCAATGCCTGAAAATCACCAAAGAACTTGTCGACATTGTTCAATTCAATTATTGGTTGTGCGGGCATAGTATTCCTGAATGGTGAAACCTTATATTTCTATGATTGTGTTTGAACCTGAAGCGACAGCGAGAATCAGATTTAATGCTTGTGCCTGTTCAGTAACGAGTCTATATAGCACGTTCGGTTTTTTTTTCAAAGGTAAGGTTGAATCTTGCTGGGGCTAGGGTTGATTCTATGCTCATTCAAAGTATCATTACTTAATCTCCGCACGCATGGTTAGAGCCTGGAACAATAAAGCATTAGGTGCAAATTTTGCACCTTCGACTGAGGACATTCTGTATGAGTAAGGGGGGGGAAGTCTTTCAACCGGAAACGTTGCGAGCGCTTCGAGATCCAATCCTCGATAATGCTCGCGGGTTACCCGCTTCGGTTTATACCAGTCAAACGTTTTTTGAACTCGAACAAGAGCGGTTGTTCCCTAAAACTTGGATGGGAATTGCATTTGATTCTGACGTACTGAACCGCGGTGACGCCGTACCCCTGACAGCTCAAGGATTGCCCCTGATTCTTGTTCGGGACAACGATGACAATATTAGAGTTCTGCAGAATGTCTGTCGCCACAGAGCAACAATTGTTCTTGACAAGCCTTGTGAGGGCCTGACCAATTTCAAGTGTCCCTATCACGGTTGGACCTACGACTTAACGGGAGGTCTGATTGCAACGCCATTCTGGGATGGTACAGCTGGATCAAGGGATAATCCGGTAGACCCCTTGAATAATAGTTTGGTTCCTGTTCGTAGTCACGTTTGGAACCATGTTGTATTCATTAACATAGATGGTAAAGCATCCAGTCTGTGCGACTATCTCGAACCAATGGATAGAGAACTTGCCCACCTAGACCTTGACTCTCTCGAGATCGGGCATAGCCAGACATGGGATTTCCGGGCCAACTGGAAGCTGGTCATGGAAAACTGGGAGGTTTATCACCACGTATGGGTCCATGAGGGTGTGTTTGACAAAATGTCGGATGAGGTTGATTTGAATAGTGGAGAACCGTATACGGATATGATTGCGGATGGGAATACAATGATGTTGCGGGCAAATGATCGGCGCCCACCAATACCACAACCGGTTAAAGGATCAAGTGGTTATTTGCCCTTATTACCTAAAAAATGGGAGCCTGACGGGCACACCAGTGCTGCTAATGCTGTACTGCCCAACACCACAGTGACTATCGGATCTATGGCTTACGCTCCAGCAGTTTACGTTCCCGTAGCCCCAGGGTTGACTCAAGCCAGGATGGCTTGGTTTTTTGCGCCCGGTGTGGTGGGTGCGGAACAGTTCGACGAAGCGGTGTGTGAAGTTCTGAATCGTTGGCTGGGTCCGGAGCGGAAACTAACGGATCGTCGAGGGATTCGCCCACAGGATCACCGCTGTATGGAGTTGCAGCAGCAGGCTAGATCGTCTCCCATCGCCAACGATGTCAAGTTTTCAACGACCTGGGAACAGAATGTTCGTTATTTCCAAAATTGGCTGGTAAACCACATTGACTCGGTCTGAAACTCAACAAAGTGGTCGTTCGAGTTATTCAAAATGGTGGAAGAGTCGAGCGTTTGATGTAATCCAGTTCATTGTTTTTACCAGTGGCCTGGTATGGATAACCCTGCAGGGTGCTGACAACATGCACTATGCCTGGCAGTGGCACCGGGTGCCTCAGTATCTCTACAAAGTAATCGACGGAGAACTGATCTGGGGTCCGCTCATCGATGGGTTGTTTGTAACTCTTGAGATTGGAGGATACAGCATCGTATTGGGACTGCTCATCGGGTTGATCACTGCTTTTCTGCGCTTGTCGGGATCTTTTTCCGGCAGATTGCTGGCGATCGTCTACCTGGAAATTGTTCGCAACACACCGTTGCTGATTCAACTCTTCGTATTCTATTTTATTCTCGGACCGGTACTGCAACTGGATCGTTTCTGGATCGCGGTGCTGTGTATTTCTTTTTTTGAGGGTTCATTTGCCTCGGAGATCATGCGGGCGGGTATCTTATCGGTGCCCAAAGGACAATGGGAGGCAAGCGACAGCCTCGGGTTGAGTCGTGGGCGGGGTTATCTTTATGTAATTTTGCCCCAGGCAATACCGATTATGCTTCCTCCTTTGGCGGGCATAATTGTCAACCTAATCAAGCACTCCGCAATTGTCAGCGTCATCGCTGTGTTTGATCTCACAACATCCGGATTGGATATTATTTCGGAAACGTTCATGGCTTTCGAGATATGGTTATTGGTAGCAGCGATGTATTTATCGATAACAGTTACGTTGTCGATACTCATAGGTTTTCTGGAACGTCACATGAAACAGTCGGTTTAGTGAGAGTCTTGGGTGACTCATCAAATTTGCCGACCGCATCTTGGGGCGTACTGGGGAAAGGACCCACATTATGTGGGGTTGTGACGTGTTACTTCAAACAAGGAGGATATTGTTATGCGTCCTGTTAAACAACTGATAGTAGGTATTACCTTTATGCTTGGACTTTTGTTGATTGGTTCGCCTGTGATGGCTGGTGAACTTCAACAGCAACTGACCACCGAGAGCGTAATCGAAACGATTATGAAGCGTGGTAAAGTGAAAGTGGGTATGGCGACATTTGTCCCTTGGGCTATGCGGAATAAGGCAGGCGATCTCATCGGATTTGAGATCGATGTCGCGACCAAACTGGCTGCGGACTTAGGCGTCGAGATTGAATTCGTGCCCACGGCATGGTCAGGCATCATCCCAGCGTTAATTGCTGGTAACTTTGACGTCATTATTGGTGGTATGAGTGTCACACCAAAGAGAAATCTAACCATTAACTTTAGCAGACCCTATGCCCACTCCGGAATGGGAATCGTAGCCAACAAAAAACTGGCAGGAGATCTTGCATGGCCAGATGGATACAACAGCTCAAAGGTGACGTTTACCTGTCGTCGTGGCGCGACTTCCTGTACTGATACCCAGGAATTGTTCCCGAAAGCAAAACTGCGCCAGTTTGATGACAGCTCCCTGGTACTCCAGGAAGTTGTCAACGGTAACGCTCACGCTGTCTTGACAAGCTTTCCAAAACCCACTCTCTGGCAGGGTCAAAACCCCGACGTCTTATTTAATCCGACGCTCGAAAAGCTGACCGAAGGCGATGAGTCGTTCGGGATGCGGAAAGGTGATCCTGATGCGTTGAATGTTTTTTCAAACTGGATCATGGTTAATACGAGCAATGGCTGGCTCGATAAGACTTGGAAATACTGGTTCACGACCATGGACTGGTCGGATCAGGTAGATCTCAAGAAGTGATTGTAAAAGGGGTCCGGCTTATAGCCGGACCCTGACCTTTTGTCTAAGCACTTCAGCAGTCAAATCGCCACAAAGACTCAGCGGTAGGTGTACCTCACCATGAGAACCAGTAAATACTCGATTCGTATTCGAAGTGCCCACCTGATCGATGTCGCAGTAATTTCGGCCGTCATCGGCTTTGTTGTGTACGTCGCATACCGGGTTGACACAGTCTTGGTTTATAACTGGTACTGGGGTTTTATCCCCGATTACGTCCTACGGTGGGACGAAGAGATTGGCCGATATGCACCCAATCTTCTGCTAAAGGGACTTTTTACGACTTTCAGGCTTGCAGTCTGGTCACTACTGCTGGCCAGTTTAATCGGAGTCATCATGGGCGTGATGCGCACGAGCAAGCGCCTCTTCCCGAGGATGATCAGCAGGTTGTACGTCGAATTTGTTCGGAATATGCCTCCTGTGGTATTTCTTTTTATTTTCTATTTCTTTATCAGTTCTCAACTGATTCCAATATTGGGAATCGACGAGATCTCCGTCCGGGCATCCCCGACAACACTGGCTGTCCTAGAAATAGCCTTTGGTCCGCCCGAACTGTTGTCAAATGTTATCTCGGGGATAATTTGTCTGGCCATCTTTGAGGCTGCTTATATCACAGAGATCGTTCGCGCTGGCATACAGTCAATAGATCGTGGTCAGATTGAGGCGGGCCAGTCAATCGGTCTTTCGCATTTCCAGGTTCTTCGATGGATTGTTCTTCCACAAGCAGTACAGCGTATGGTTCCACCGTTGGCAGGCCAGTTCATCACGCTGATCAAGGATTCCTCACTCGTCTCGTTGATTTCAATTCAGGAACTCACTTTCCTTGCTCAGGAAGTCGCGTATTCGACGCAATACGTGTTTGAAATTTGGATTTTCGTTGCTGTAATGTACTTTTGCATTTGTTACTCGTTGGCTTGGTTATTCGGCCGTGTCGAGAAACGCCTGTCTGTTTATCGCGGGTGATCTTTTTGACTACCGCTTAAATATGCGAATAAATTGCAGTGAGAGTCAAAGAGAAAATGGTTATTAAAGGCGGAAAACAGTATTACGGTGAGGCGATTGGTATCGCCCTGTTTGACGGTCGCCGTTACCCTATTCTTCCTGGTGACGTCGCGAATGCCAGTACCTATGACTATCCTGTACGGCTAAAGGTGATCGAAGGATTGATTGATACGCCGACACCATGGGATAAAAACCGTGCTGTTCCTGCCGATATCCAGAAAATTATTGATGCTGTTAAGTCTTTAGAGGATGACGGCGTTCGAGCAGTGGTGACGGCCTGTGGTTTCTTTTCTGTGGTGCAGGAGATGCTGGCCGATGCTGTGAATATTCCGGTGTTTACATCGCCGCTGATGATGGTGCCTCAGATTGTTAGGATGATCCGAAGCGACCGTAGTGTCTGCATCATTACGGCATCTGAGCGCCTGCTCGTTTCCGACTATTTGACAGCAGTAGGTATAGAGGTAGATATGCCAGTTCACATTGTTGGTATGGAAGCCTCTACTGAATTTTATGCGACTCATATGGGTGGCACACGAACAACCTTGGATGTCGACCTCCAGAGAAGAGAGATTGTGGAAATTACGCGGAATGCAGTTATACGATATCCAGACATCGGGGCGTTGTTGCTGGAATGTTCGCAGTTGCCTACATTTTCTGCCGATATCCAAGAAGCCGTAAATCTTCCTGTATTCGATTATATTGGTTTTATTGACATGATTTACTGTTCTGTCGTGCAAAGACGTTACACAGGATTTCTTTAGCATGCAGTTGTGGGTTGATGTCGACCAGTGATCTGTGATGCCTTAAGGAGGTAGTTTCAGATGAGCAACACCAAGCCAAAGAGTGTCATGGGGTTCAGTGGATACTACCGGACCACAACGTTGACTGACGATCAAGAATTGACACGCGTTGGACCCGGTACGCCATGCGGGGAGTACATGCGGCGGTTCTGGTGGCCTGTCGCGATGGTTGAGCAGGTCACGGATCTGCCCCTATTGATCAAGGTGCTCGGGGAAGAACTAGTCTTGTTTCGTGATCTGTCGGGTCGTCTCGGATTGTTGCATAAACACTGTAGCCACCGTCGCGCCTCGCTTGAATATGGAATTCCAGCTGAGCACGGTATTCGCTGTTGCTACCACGGCTGGCTGTTTGACATTGATGGGCGAATTCTCGAGGTGCCGGGTGAACCTGAGAACAGCACAATTCCCCAACGTGTCTGTCATGGCGCCTATCCTGTGATAGAGCACAAAGGACTGGTATTTGCCTATCTGGGTCCCCCGGAGCAGAAGCCGCCTTTCCTGCATCTCGACACTATGAGCATTACCGACCACGACATGGTGCCTTACGCGATTGATTACCCGTGTAACTGGTTGCAGGTCGCCGAAAATCCGATGGATCCGTTTCATAGCGTATTTCTGCACACACGAACAACGCGAGCGCACTTTAATCCTGCCTGGGGTACCTTGCCGATCGTTGAATGGCACCCGATGAAGGACGACGTCGGTATATTTTTGACCAATGCCAGACGATGGAAAGACTACATGTGGGTGCGGACAGCCGAGATATTGTTGCCTGCTACGGCACAGCCACCTGATATTTACCAGAATCCAGATCGCGAGAAGTTTTTTCCGAGAGTCGGTATCACCAAGTGGACGTTACCGGTAGACGATACGCACTGTAAGATCATTGCCTGGCGGCACTTTGGCGACGACCTTGACCTGGATGAAAAGGGGAATCGGAATAATGTCGGTTTGAATAAAGTCGATTTTATTGGGCAGACAGGCGTTGAACGAAATTATGAAGAAGGCCAGAGAATGCCGGGGGATTATGAGGCCCAGGTCTCGCAGGGGATGATTGCAGCCCATGAGGCCGAGCATCGAGGGAATACCGACGGTGGCGTCGCCCGCTACCGTCGTATGCTCAGGCAGGCGATACGACAGCTTCAGGACGGAATAGAGCCGACGCGACCGGATGTCAATGCAGATGGACACATCCCAACGATGGCCGGTGATGTGATTGTTCATTGTCCGGGTAACGAAGCCGACCACCTAGATTGGCAGGGAAAGTTCGCCAATTTGGTCGGCCAGATTGTTTCTGAGACCAAATTTCTTGCGGCGAGTGAACGCAGTCACGAGATTGAGCTCAGAGTAAAGTCGGTTCTTACCGGTCTCAATCTCTAGATTCAGCCTCTACAGGTGATGAGCAGAATCTAATAATGCAGCGTTACTCAGTCTTCAGCTTGCTCCGAAATGCTCTGAGCTACCATGAGCAATGGCAACAGGCCTGGCGGAATCCTGAACCAAAACGTCAATATGATGTCGTCATCATCGGCGGTGGCGGACACGGTTTAGGTGCGGCGCACTACCTGGCAAAGGACCATGGCATCACCAATGTCGCTGTGTTAGAAAAAGGCTGGCTGGGAGGCGGCAATACAGGTAGAAATACGATGACTGTCCGTTCGAATTTTCTTCGTGAAGCAAGTGTGCCTTTTCATGAAGAATCGCTCGCGCTTTATCATGGGTTGAGCAAAGAATTGAACTACAACCTTATGGTGGGCAAGCGCGGCATGATCTCATTTCTGCAAAGTTCGGGTGCGTCCCGCATAGCTACCCAAATGGCCAATACCATGCATATCTATGGTGCCCGCTATGAAATGATATCGTTGGAAGAGATCAAGCGCCGACTGCCGATATTTGAGCCCCCCGCAGACACAAGAATGCCAATAGTGGGGGGGGTTTACCAGCCCGATGCGACCATGGTACGGCATGATGCCGTCGCGTGGGGTTTTGCTCGTTCAGCGGACAGTCGCGGTGTGGACATTATCCAGAATTGTGAAGTGACCGGAATTCTTCGCGACAAAGGGGGTGTCACCGGTGTTGAGACCACCCGAGGCACGATCAAGTCTAAGAAAGTGGGCATGGCCGTCGCAGGTCACGGCAGTGTGGTCGCAGCAATGGCGGGGCTGCGGTTACCCATAGTGACCCAACCCCTTCAGGCATGGGTCTCTGAACCTATCAAACCCGTACTGGATGAAATAGTAGTCATCCGCAATTACTTCGGCACCTATCTCATGCAATCTGATAAGGGTGAAATTGTGATCGGGCAAGGATGTGACCCCTATTCTTCTTACGCGCAACGCGGCACGTTCCCGATTATTGAGAATGCAAGTTCTGCAATGCTGGAAATCTTTCCCCGGTTTAAACGGCTGAAACTCCTGAGGCACTGGGCGGGTATGCTGGATATGACTTACGATGGCAGTCCGATCATCTCTAAAACCGATATTCCAGGGTTTTACATCGACGTGGCAGGCTCTGGCGGATTCAAGACAACGCCGGTTGCCGCGAAGACGCACGCACATTTGATTGCGACAGACCAGCCCCATGAGCTGATACGGGATTTTGGTCTAAACCGATTTGGTACGGGTCATCTTGTTGTCGAGGGCGGTGTGTCGGCAAACCACTGATTGAGTCGAAGAGTATAGAACAATGATGCTGGTTTCCTGTCCGTGGTGTGGGCCACGCAATGAGGATGAATTTACCTGGGGTGGTGAAGCATCCCGGGTGCGTCCCGATGATCCCTCGAAGCTGACTGATGGGCAGTGGGCTGCCTACATGTATAACAACGACAATAGAAAAGGCTGGGTTATAGAACGGTGGTGGCATGCCAGAGGCTGTGAACAGTGGTTTGAGATCCACAGAAATAATGTGACACACGAGATAGCCTCCATCGGGCCGGATAGAGAGGTTTCTTGAATAATCCTCTGATACTGATTGAGTGTGCTGTCTTGCGATGAGTTCCTATCCTAGGCGAAGGTCCACGGGGGGTCTGATAGATCGGGATCGCCTTATTCCATTTCAGTTTAACGGCAGACACTACAAGGGATACCCCGGTGATACGCTGGCGTCGGCGCTTCTGGCAAACGGGATTCGAGTCGTTGCACGAAGTTTTAAGTATCACCGGCCTCGGGGCGTCGTGGGGGCGGGGTTTGAGGAGCCAAATGCACTGGTGCAACTTCAGGGGATATCTGAAGAGCCAAATGTGCTGGCAACATGTTTGCCCCTGACTGACCATCTACATGCGAAAAGCCAGAATTGTTGGCCGGGACCTCGGTTTGACCTGGGAAGTGTCAACGATCGGATATCCCGGCTTATTCCCGCCGGTTTTTACTACAAAACTTTCATGTGGCGCCCGTGGAATAGCTATGCGCGTGTAATCCGCAAAGCGGCAGGTCTGGGTCAGGTTCCCAAGACGACGGAATCTGAATTTTACGAAAAACGATACCATCATTGCGACATCCTTATCGTCGGCGCAGGACCGAGTGGTCTAGCCGCCGCTCTGGTTGCCGGTGAAAGTGGTGCCCGGGTCCTGTTTGTGGATGATCAGAGTCAGCCCGGAGGACGGCTGCTCAGTGAACCGGCTCAGATTGACGGGCAGTCCGCAGTGGAGTGGGTTCAGCGAATAACCACAGAAGTGGACCGTCTGTCCAATGTTCGCAGACTAGCCAACAGTACGGTTGCAGGATACTACGATCACAATATGCTGACGATCGTCGAACGGAATCCCGAGCAATCCTGGCTGCGTGAACGATTCTGGCGCGTGCGCGCACAGCAGGTGATCATTGCCACAGGAGCTGTAGAGCGGCCGCTTGTTTTTCCGAACAATGATCGTCCTGGCATGATGCTTGTCTCGGCGGCAAGTACGTATGTACATCGTTTCGCGGTCAATCTTGGTCGACAGATGGTCATCACGACAAATAATAACAGTGCTTACCAGTCTGCTTTTAATCTTGTTGAGGCAGGACAAAATATTCACGCAATCGTGGATACTCGTCAGACGATAGACTATGAACTGCTGAAACAATCGGCAGACCAGGGTATAGAAGTGTTGAGCGCCTCGGGCATTATCGCGGTTCGCGGGCGCTCAAACGTACATGGTGTAGAGGTGGTGTCTCTGGCTGATTCGTCACAGGTAAGCAAGCTTGCGTGTGATGTGGTCGCCTACTCGGGCGGTTGGAACCCACTGGTACATCTTCATTCACATTCCGGCGCAAAGCCGGTCTACAACGCACGCCTCGCGTGCTTTGTGCCAGGTGAATCCGTTCAGTCCTCGTTCTGTGCGGGCGCGGTCCGAGGCGTATTTGATCTTAAAGGTTGTTTGCACGAGGGACTGGCGGCTGGGAGGCGCAGTGTCGAAGCATTGGGTCTGAGGCCAATCATGCCACGGCAGCCCGATGCATCGGATACACCAGAGCTTCAGATAGAACCCATTTGGGAGATTCCGACCACATCCAGAGCCAAAGCATTTGTCGACTTTCAGAACGACGTAACGAGCGATGACCTGAAACTGGCAGTGCGTGAGAACTATGCATCTATAGAGCACGCCAAGCGCTACACGACTGCTGGGATGGCAACGGACCAGGGCAAAATCAGTAATACCAATGTAATAGGTCTGATCGCGAGTCAACTTTCGGTTGAGCCGGGTTCAGTGGGCACGACGACCTATAGGCCCCCTTACAGTCCCGTCAGTTTTGGAGTTATCGCCGGATCACATGACGGCCCGCTGCTACTCCCGCTGAGAACGACACCCATTACCCAGTGGCATATCGATGCCGGCGCATCGATGAATGAAGCGGGCTCCAATTTTCGGCGACCATTTTATTATCCTGGACCAGGGGAGGGTATGAGTTCAGCGGTCAACCGGGAGGCGTTGGCGGTACGGGAAAAGGTAGGTATTTATGACGGTACGCCGCTGGGCAAGTTTGAGCTTCATGGTCCAGATGTGACAACATTTCTGAATCGCGTCTACACCAATAGTTGGGACAGCCTGGAAATCGGGCAGGGACGGTTTGGGCTGATGCTGCATGAGGATGGCCGTCTGCTGGATGACGGTGTGACGTTCAGATTGGGTGAGAACCATTACCTGCTTTCTGCTGGATCAGGAACCGCTGATGCGGTGTATACCCATATCGCGAGGTTACTGCAGGTCGTATGGCCGAACCTAAGGGTGTATGTCACAACAGTAACCAGCCAGTGGGCAAATATTTGCGTCTGCGGACCTAAGGCCAGAGAGGTCTTGGTTTCAACGGGGATTGATATCAACCTGGACGCCGATTCGTTTCCGTTTATGTCGATGCGCGAAGGTCAGGTGGCAGGAAAATTCTCTCGTGTCGCCCGCGTGAGTTACACCGGTGAACTCAGCTTTGAGATCAATGTTCGTCGGCGTGATGGGTTAGCAGTTTGGGAGGCCCTGATGGATGCCGGAGCCGCTTTCGGCATTACGCCGGTGGGTTCGGAGACCAGCGGTGTCTTAAGAATCGAAAAGGGTTATATCTCAGCTGGCGCAGAAGGCGATGGCATCACCACCCCCTTTGATGCTGGAATGGGCTGGGTGGTCGACCTGAACAAACCAGATTTTGTCGGTAAACGGAGTCTGGTTAGAGACCGGTCTGTCGGAGGTGTGCGGCAGCAGGTGGTAGGACTCCTGCCACAGGACGAACAGTTCGTGATGGTCGAAGGCAGTGCCATTATCGAGCCCGCGGCCGTTGGTGAGGCACCCAGCTTTCTGGGCCATGTCACTGCGTCATGTTTTAGCCCAAATCTCAATCGCTCCATATCCTTGGCACTCCTCAAGAATGGGCGTGACCGGCACGGGGATACGGTTACTGTATCGGGTCTGGATCGAACCATTGAAGCGCTGGTGGCACCACCGGTATTTATAGATGCCAAGGGCGAGCAGATGAGAAGCTGAAATGCCCTACGACGTGACCGTAAAGAATCAAACACCTTGTGGCATGTTAATGCTGAAAGGTGGTCGTACTGCCCAGGATTGTTTTTCTGAAGTTTTACGGATGGACATTCCTCATATACCGAACACTGTCACGGTCCATGACACATATTCCATACTGTGGTTGGGCCCTGAGGAATGGTTGCTGATCGTGCCGGAAAGCGATGAAGATCGTATTGCCAGTGAGCTTTCTCACGATGCCGTCGACGGTTTGGCGGTGGCCATCATTGTTTCTGATCATTACAGTGTCATTACAATGCAAGGGTCTGAAACAGCCGAAGTGTTGGTGCAAGCCTGTGGCATAGATATACATCCTCAGGAATTTTCGATTGGTCAGTGTTGCCGCTGTGCGTTTGCCCGAACAACGGCGATCGTGCGACCGCTGGACAGCCAAGGCACTTATGAACTGATCGTGGAATCGAGCTATGCACGGTATGTCGGGCACTGGCTCTCCAGGGCAATCGGAGTCTGACATCTCACCCCGCTGGTGCGAACATGGACAATGCGACACTGATCAATTCTGAAGAGCATAAATACTGGAACTCAGATTCTGCAGACTACTGGGTCAGTCAGAAACCGGCCCTGGATCAGTTGTTGGCGCCCTGGGCCCGCCTCCTGTTGGAAGCGGCTGAGCTTTCCGGCGGAGAACAAATCGCCGATATTGGCTGCGGTACCGGTGCCACGACACTGAAATTTGCAACTTCAGTGGGTACCGGGGGTAGGATTATAGGAATCGATCTCTCCAGAAAATTGATTGATTCTGCTATCAAATCGGCTCGTGAACGCGCTATAGAAAATGTTATCTTCGTTGAGACTGATGCCGCGGGGTACCGTTTTCCCTGTCCCCAAGACCTTATTATTTCTCGCTGCGGGGTGATGTTCTTCGGTGATCTGGAGGCTGCTTTTTCGAACCTGCGGTCAGGCCTGGCAAGGACGGGTCGGATATTACTTGTTGTCTGGCGGGCGCCAGAACAAAATGAGTGGTATCAGTTTCCAGTACGCTGTGCCGCGGCTTTTTCTGATCAAGAACACCAACACGATCCGGATGCGCCGGGTGCTTTCACACTGGCAGATCCATCCAAAGTCAAACACATTCTTGAATCAGCTGGATTCCGAAACATCCGGTTGCGTGCAGTGACAGAGAAACTGTGTGTGGGCCAGACAGTGAAATCGGCTGCAGACATGTTTATGGCAATGGGCACGATTCGGAATTTACTGGATGGTGCGGACACCGAGTTACTGGAAAAGGTTAAGCGCCATATGATTCAGGGTCTTGAAGCTTACCGGCAGGAATCGGGGGTTTACATGAATGGAACCTGTTGGCTGGTGCATGCCAGTGCATAATTGATGCGTTGTGGTCCGGGGTGCCTAAAAGTTTAGAATTTAATGCTGGTGAACGTGGCGAGGACAGATTAATGCGTTTTGCAGTCTTTGGAGCCGGTGGACTTGGCGCCTATTATGGTGCGCGTCTGGTAGACGCGGGCTACGAGGTGTCGTTCATCGCACGGGGGCCGCATCTTGAAGCCATGCGGAAAAACGGGCTCAAGGTGATCAGCCCAGTCGGTGATGTGCACCTGGAGAAACTACAGGTTACTGATCAGCCTGCTGATATTGGTGAAGTCGATGTGGTGATGATTGCCGTCAAGAGCTGGCACGTCGCCGAAATCATTCCGGTTCTGGGGTCTCTGATGGGTGATGCGACAGTGATGCTCCCTTTTCTGAATGGTGTTGATGCACCTGATCAATTAGCGGATGCTTTTGGTGAGGGGAATGTACTTGGTGGTCTGTCTCGAATTTTCAGCGAGATCGAATCGCCGGGGGTCGTTCGGCATCTAAACCCAGGGGCCTACATTGAGTTCGGTGAGCTCAATGGTGAGCGGTCTACCCGGGTAGAGGCGTTGGCCGATGTATTCCGGGCAGTTGGGATTGAGACCGAGATCAGCGACGACATCCGTTCTGCACTTTGGCAGAAATTGCTATTAGTCGCTTCTTGGGCTGGGCTGGGAGCGCTGTCGCAGAGTACCCTGGGTGTGGTGTGTGACCAGCCAGAACTCAGGTCGTTGGTTGATCGCGCCATGGATGAGGGTATTGATGTCGCCCGGGCACTGGGATATCCCCTGCCAGATGACCTCAAACAGAAAATGTGGGACTTCTATGGAGGCGTACCGTACGACACCACGGCATCAATGATGCGCGATATCCTGGCTGGAAGACCCTCTGAACTGGATGCCTGGAACGGTGCAATCGTACGATTTGGTAGTCAACTGGGCGTGCCGACACCCGTACACCAGTTTACCTATCATGCACTGTTACCGATGGAGCGTCGTGCGCGTGGGCAGCTTTAAAGTTATCAGCAAACCAGATCTAACGGGCCATACGAATGGTTGATTCGGATAGGACTAGATCAAATCTGTCTAACGCATTCCTTTAATTTTTCTGTCCCCAACTGTTTGACGCTTATTACCCTGGGGGTTTTGCAAAAACTTTAACCGGAGAGACACGATGAGTATTCATTCACTGTCGGCAAACCGAGTGACAGACACTGTGACACAGGCCCGGATAGACCTGGCAGCGGCTCATCGACTCGCCGTGATACATGAGTTGGAAGAGGGCATAGACAATCATTTCACTGTAACGGTGCCTGGCTATGAGGACCGCTACCTAATACTGCCCTTTGGCTTGCACTGGTCAGAAGCCAGGGCCAGCGATCTGATCGTGTTCGACGAGTCAGGTCAGACCCTTGAGGGCACCGGATATGTGGAACTTTCGGCACACTGTATTCACACGCCTATCCACCGGACTGCCGGTGCCCGCGTCGTCATGCATACTCACCAGACCTGGGCACTGGCGCTGAATATGTTAGAAGACAATAGACTGATCCCAGCAAGCCAGACTGCCGTCTTTTTTCATGGACGTATTGCTTATGACGATGCCTATGCCGGCGGTGCTGATTCTCTGGTGGAGGGTGAGCGATTGGCTGCCCTGATTGCTGATCATGATGTGGTTTTCATGAAGAACCATGGCGTGCTGGTGGTTGGGGAAACTGTGGCACAGGCCTATAAGCGACTTTATCGACTCGAACGAGTCTGTCGAAATCAGGTACTGGCGATGGCGACACAGCGTGAACTTGCGCCTATACCCGAGGGTGTCATTAAGCAGCTTAAGTCACCTGTGCCACACGACCGCTTTTCGCCGGCAGATCGTGACCGCCTCTATCTGGACGCAATGATGCGCGTGCTGGACCGAGAACTACCAGGTTACGCCAGTTAATTTGTTGTTTACCGGACCCAGAAATCCGGATTTGCGGTCAGCCACTGCTCAAAATCAGCAAACATGATGTCGATGTTATCCGGCAGAGTGTAGCCCAGGTCATCGCGTAGTCTTCCCGGGTCTAGAGGGGGACGGTCAGTCGCTGAGTAAAGATCGATAGTCGGTGTATCGTCTGCCTCTGCCAGTCGGTAACTGAAGCTGGGATAATACTGGGCGAGTCGTTTACACCAATCAATCGTACCCCAGGTTCGGCACGCGGTAATGTTATATAGATCGTACTTGGGATTCTGATGTGACATAAGTGCGAGTAGGGCATTGGCCACATCGCGGCTGTAGGTCCAGTCCCGAGATTCATGCCGCTCAAGAATCACTGGTTCACCGCGCTGGGCAGCGAGTGAGGCCTGCAGGGGGGCACTGAGTGTGTCGCGAAACCCGGTGTCCCGTTCCCAGGGCCCGAATATCGAACTCAAGCGCACGCTCAGTGCGTCAAGACCTGTCAGTGCTGCGATTCGACGGGTCGTAATTTCAGTCGCAAATTTGCTCAGTGCGTACAGCGAGACAGGTCGTTCGCGGGTGTGTTCTTCGTAGAGTGTGGGAGGCCAGTTCGATTCATCCCCGTCCGGCAGTCCGTAGGCCGAACCGGAACTGAGATTGATCAGACGTCGAATGCCGGCTTTTGCGGCCAGCTTTGCCACGGTCGCAAGGCCAACGAGGTTTACCGACAAAATGCTTTCGGGTGTGTCACGCTCGCGCTCAGGACCTGACGTCACAGCAGCACCGTAGAAAACCTGTTCTATACGCTGTTCTGCCAACGCACTGGCGAGTGCCCCACTGTCGATCACGCTTTCCTGGATATGACACCAGGAACCGGGGAGATCATCGAAGGTACGTTGTGCAGCGCCAGGTACTGCACCTGGATCATAAATGACCACGTGTTCACCACTGCGCAAAATAGCCTCAGCCAGGTTTAAGCCGATAAAACCGGCGCCACCTGCGATAAGTATATTCATTGGCGTCGGTATAACACGCCCGCTTCAGTGGGATTCGGGCTGATCTTTTTCATGATTCGGTCTGGGCGAAGGTTTATTGGGAATGTTGGTCAGTGGTTGGCGTTTTCAGGCCAGAGATAACCGTCAAACCAGACCTGTTCCGGCGCCCGGTCGAAAACAGTCCTGTATTTCTGAAGTCCAGTACCGCCCAGCTGCAACGCAATCTGCTGGTAGCCCCGGCGACGGTAATCCCAGCCTTCCGCCCGGGTGACCTGTTCCAGCCAGTCACAAAGGTGCAACGCGCACAGTTCCAGAAACACAGTGTCACTGAGCTCGATGAGCGTGCCTTCGAAGCGATCCTCGATCCGATATGGCCCAAAACCCCGTGCAACCTCAATGTCAAACTGATGGCGTTTGAGTGTGCAGTTGAGGTAGCAGAGAAACTCAGCGTGGTCACCGAGCATGGAGCGGATTTCATTGCGTTGAGACAACGGTAGGGTGAATCCCTGAAAGATCTCCGTACCATATATAGAATGAAACAGCCCAGCACGGGCGGCAGTTTCTGCCCAGCCCCAGGCTTTGAGATCGCGATAGACCCCGATTGCGTGAGCCAGATAGGATTTCCCGGTATGCGGAACATCGACCGCTTCGACTTGCTGAAAGTACTGGGTCAGCGCTTTGAAGCTGCGTGTCGACGGCTGGTCATTCATGTGTCACGCCGTCGGGTGTGTAGCGCACTTTCTTCATGAGATTGCGATTGAATTCCAGATACTCCGATTTGGACAGCTTGGGCCGCTGTCCGGCCAGAATTTCCTGTGCTTGACATCCTTCGTCACAGAGAAGGTCGATCGTGGTCATAGCCAGCAGTTTGGCCATGTTGATGTAGACCGCCTCTTTGTCTGTCATAAGATAGTCATTGCCGTGACCGTTGCCTGTAGCGCCGAATATATAGGGATGAGTCACGGGCATAATATGACCGAGATCGCCCATGTCAGTAGACCCTGTGCGGTGATCTTCGATATAGAACTGATCTTCGCCGTAGAGAGATTTCACATTCTGCCCCCACAGTTCACTCATGGTGCGATTATTGGTTTGGGGCAGATAGCCTGCTGTGGTCTCGATCTCAGCGGTGGCGCCAATGGCAAGCGCTGCGCCACGGACCGCACGATCGACTTTATTGTTCGCATCGATAATGCTTTCTAGTGTTCTGCCTCGAACAAATGTCTCGACAACCACTTCTGCCGGTACAGCGCTGACTGCATCCCCACCATGGGTGATAATGGGATGGATGCGAATTGTGTCTTCGTCATAAAACGTCTCACGCAGTAGCGCGATTGCCGTCATTGCTAGATTAGCTGCATTGAGGGCGTTAATACCGGCCTGCGGTCGAGCACCGGCGTGACTCGCTTTGCCCAGGAAGCGGATTTTCTTGATTACTGCGCCGTTGGATGAGTTTGCGACATGAGATGCAGTGTCATCATTTTTGGTGTGGCACATCAGAGCCATGTCCACATCATCGAAATGGCCCCTGCGGATAAATTCAGCTTTACCGGTCAGAAACTCAATGTGGTTCTGTTCTCGAAGATCCATACGGTAGCCGACCTCAATCAACTCTTCAGCGGGAACAGCGATAAATGCTATGGCGCCACTGAGATGGCTGCAGATGTTTGAGGAGACAAGGCCCATCGCTGCCCCCAGCATTCCAGCAATCTGAGCATTGTGTCCGCAGGCGTGGGCAGCCCCTGTCTCAGTATCAGCAAATGGGTGATCGGGAATCCTGAGACTGTCCAGCTCTCCGATCAGTGCAAGTGTTGGTCCCGCAGTGCCGCCGGCAATCTTTGCCTTGACCCCGGTAATGGCGAGCCCGGTCTGGGTCTCCAGGTCAAGGTTATTCAGCGTACGGGCGACCAGTTGTTCGGTTTTAACTTCCCGGAAGCCGGTCTCTGGATTTCGAAGGATAGTTTCACCAATTGCGATGATGTCATCCCGTCGGGTATCTATTTCCGTACAGGCCTGGGTCTTGAGTTCTGCAGCTTTAGTCATGAGACGGAGTATCCATTGTTACAGGGATGCTTCATATAACCGGTAGTGTGTTTCTGACATACCCATTTCTCGATATACCGACTGTGCGCCTGAATTGTCTTTTTCTACATAAAGGCGAATGCCGCAAACGTCATCCTCACTTTGTGCAAGTTCACAAATATGCTCATAAAGTGTCCGGAATACACCGC
>Ga0310120_10001345_pt1 | contig 18338 bp, 22 predicted proteins | sample CB27_AW_983_MG_FD_203506 | JGI IMG/M metagenome (GOLD analysis project Ga0310120, IMG submission 203506) | Marine microbial communities from Western Arctic Ocean, Canada - CB27_AW_983 | ecosystem: Environmental > Aquatic > Marine > Oceanic | place: Canada: Western Arctic Ocean | collected...
ATTTATAAGTTTGAACGATTATAATATATCGTTGATGATACACAATAATAAATTAAATTATTATCTAAAGATAATTTCATAATAATATAATAAATATATCATTATGAAAAACATAATTACATTTAACAATAATGTCGAATGTAGTAGTTGTAATTTAAATGGATTTTTCTGCTATACACCAAATGGATCAGATTATATAACATGTCCATTATGTAATAATGCGGAATATGGCACATATACTGTGAAACCAGAATATGATATAGATAAATTTTACAATAATGATTCCGATTTGAGAAACATACTATATTGTGATAATTGTAGAATTCTATTTGAATTTGGGTGTATTCATGCCGAAAATGGTTGCACATCTTCTATTTTTAATGGACACTTAGTAGGAAAATGGAGGGATAGACTTACATATCAAGTATATATTGGTATGCCTCAATTTGATAGTCTTGATGAATGGTATAATAAAGTTAATTATATTGAGATTTTAAGTTGGATATGTCCTAATAACAGTTGGCATTGTGATAAGGCTGCATACCCGAAAACTACACATCCCAAGTCTTATAGACAATGTACATTAGTATAATTAAATTGTTTCTGGATTATTTGAAAATTTTATAGATTTTAATAATGGACAATTTTTATTTAAAATAATACGTATCATTTGGAGTAAGTGATATATTGATTTACTGGTTGTTAGATGACGCTGATAAAAATATTTAAAAATATTTACTTTTTCCAATACATCTATTTTTGATATAATTATATGTGTTGTACCAGATATATTAATTGCTTTTATAAGTTTATCCATATTTAAATAATTTACTGTGCGTCGCCGTCCAGTAGTTGTTCCATATTCTTCTCCCGCCTTACCTATTTCTGTTAATTCTTCATCATTTAATAAACTTGGCGGAAATTCTGGATCAACACCTACTCGCGTATCATATATTTTTGCTGCACCATATATGTTTCGAATTAATTGTGGTGGAAATCCCAAACTACATGCGCCATATGGTAATGTTGTGCTGCTTGTAATATAAGGATAATTACCATAATCAATATCCAACCAAAATCCTTGCGCTCCTTCACATAAAACATTTCCATATAATTTTTCATCCCAAATATATTCTCTGAACCATTTTGCATCATTTTTTACCATTTTTCCAGTGCGACCATATTTATCTCTATAACACGGTGCAATTCCATTTGATGTGGTTCCAAGAAGGTCCTTATATTTGTTAATATCTTCATTAATATGCTCTTGTAAAATAACATGCGCTTTTGGCGAAATCTTAATTAAACTCGTATCAAATCCATTTGCTTTTAAATATTCTATTTCTTTGTGAAATGCGTTAATGTTTATAACACAACCAGGTCCAATAATAGATTTAATACCAAAAAATATACCTGAAGGTATCAAATGTGTTTTGTATTTTTTTCCATCAACAAAAACAGTATGTCCAGCATTATTACCACCTGACCAACGACATACAAAATCATAATCTCCATTTTTACTTAATTGAGATACAATTTTGCCTTTTGCCTCATCACCCCACGCTAATCCACAACATATATCTACTTCGTTAACCCTAGACATGTTATTACTTATTTATAATGTTAAATTCTTTTTAAATTGTAGTCATTTTCATTATTCTTCTTGTGTTATATTCTTTTTTAATATATCTAACATTTCTTGCTGTATTTTTTCAATATTTTCTAATCTTTTATTTAATAAATCAAATTGTTCTTGAAATGCTTGTTGCGGCGCTGGTTGCGGTGCTTGTTGCGGTGCTGATGGCGACTTAGATTTTAATTTTGATAAAAAACCTTCCATTTCAAATGATGAATTATCAGAAGTAATTGGTGTTAATTCTTGAAATGTAACTTGTTTTGATAGTATTGCAGGCGTTTGATTCTTTGGACTAATATCTATAATATTTTCATTATTTAAAGCAGTTTCATTACCTATCTTAATGTGTCTGGATTGTTCTTGAGTTTGAGTGTTGGATTTTATAGTACCATCTTTGTTTATCCACTCTTCTGCCGCAGTTGTATCTTGGTGGTCTAAAACTACATTTAATTCATTTTCTCTTTTTTTAATAGCGTCTGCCAACATATTATCCATTTCTGATCCAATTGGTTTATCTAAGTCATCTGAAAAATCTATTCTTTCAGGTTTTTTTGTTTGCATTAAATTTGTAAAATCATTTTGTCTTTTTTCTAAATTATTTTGAAATTTATGTTGATTTTGTTTAGATAATTCTTCTGATGTTATAGGAATATTTGTCGTAGATGATTGCGTCGTAGATTGTGCTCGATATTTATTTAAATCTGTCATCATTTCACTAATTATTATTTTATTTAATTGTGTTAATGTTGAAGATGTTTTTGCTTTCTGTTGAATACTTTCTATTTTTTTTTCAAAATCTTTTTGTACATTTTTTATATAATTAGATGCAATCCCTTTAAAAATACCACCTTCATACATAAGATTCCACAATAACGCTTTATTTTCTGGTTTAATTAATTTCTCTCTTTCTGATAGCAACGACATATAAAAATTTATATAAATATATTTTTATATATTTTACACCCTTGAAGATTTAATCACTATGATTAAAATATTTGTTCCTAAGTTTTTTCATTTCTGCATCTGGAACCCTTTTTGTCATAAACGCTTTATAAGATTTACAATCTTTTAATAAATTAATTATTAAATAGAGAGAATACATTCCACATTCTGTATTACTTTTTTGATGTTCAAAAGGATGATTTTCATAAAATTTCATCGATATACCTAATGCATCTGCTTGTGTCGTTATACGATTTACTAATTCCATTATTTCATCTGGAATAGCATCACCATTACTATCAAAATAAAAAATATATCCTGCCCTTACATTTACAAATATTGAAACCCAATGTGAACCATTTTCATAATGCGGATCTAAATTAAAAATTATTCCTATTTTATTTTTGCCTTTTTTTATTAATTTGCTTAAACTAAATTTACATAATTCTTCCCAAACACATTCATTATATAATAAATGTTTATCGAAATCAATCGGCGATGGTCCCATAAATTCAAAACATTTATATTTCTTTTCATACTGTTTCATAACCCGTTCTATATCTAAACTTGTTAGCCATTCATATGGATCTTTTTTCCATGTCTTTGGTGCTTGCGGAGCAAATGTATATGCCATAAGTGACTTCGTAGATTCATCTTTCATGAAATTTTGTCTTAACCAACAGGTTTCTACATTACAAATATTACTCATATTATTTTTTAAAGTATTCCATATCACTCTTGGTTCTGTTGCTGTAATTTTTACATCTGGATGCCTTGCATTCCATAATGTTTTCATTTTATTTAATGCTTCGTCACTATAACATGTATAATCTTTCTCCTCTGCAGTTGGACTGCATTTTGCTTTTTTTGTTTGTTCTTTCTTAGTCATTATATAATATATTACTATATAATGACAAAATTCTTTTTATTTTTGTTTTTATTTTTATTTTATCTAACATGCATTAATACTCTATAATACTTATTATGGTTTTTTCTTTTTCTTTAATCCTTTTATTTTAAGAGCAGCAGTTTGTAAATTTATTTGTTTTTTCTTAGGAGGAGGTATAGTCTCTTCGATTTTAATAATTTTTGTATTAACAAAATTATCTAATGTGGAAATAATAGTGGGTTTATTCATCATTATCTCATTTGCCTTTTCTAAATTAATTGCTTCTTTTAATATTATGTTTTGATCATCTTTTAATTCACTGATATATCCATATTCATCTTGTAAAATATCTCGTGTATCAGTCATTTTAAAATATTCTATAATTGATGAAACATAATTATCATGAATTCTTTTTAAATTTTTAGATGGAATAACACCCTTTAACATTTCTCGTGTTAATCCTAATACTCGTTTTCTATAAAATTTAACCTCTACTTTATTTACTATCATATTTTCAGGTCTTTTTTTTGCCAAATCTGTCGTATAACTAGGATTTGTTAAATAGTCTAATGTAACATTATTTGTATATGAACTTTTTTCATTTTGCAGTAGTTGTCCAGATATATCCATTAGATTATCATATGATTTTTTACATAATAATCTAACTTTATTATAATTTATATAATTTATATAATTTGTATAATTTGTATATAATTTGTATATAATTTGTAAAATTAATTTAAATCTTTCACTTGTTGTCGTGTACAATTATCAAATATATTTCTACCAATATTACACGTATTAGGATTAAAAGATTCCATTTGTGGTGTTGAAAATAATTCAGGGAAAGGTTGTTCTACATTTCTACCACTTACAGTAACACTATACATATCACTATTACTACCAGGAACATAATTTGACTGTTCACATTTTTGTAAAGCAAAAAACTGATTGCGCAAACTGGATTCAAGATTCACATTTGTAGCAAAACCACTCCATGGTGCATTTCTTTCAACACCCGGTGTAAATGTAGTTGCAGTATTATATGTTGGGTAATTTTGAAGGGGAACATTAGATTTAGCCCGTTGATCTAATATAGGCATTATAGCATATTTTGTGGAGACAGCACGTGTGTGAATTTGCGCAGGTCTAATTGCTGAAGATGGAATATTTCGCGCAGAAATTCTATTATTTAATTCATCTACTCTATCATTTCCACAATAATATACACCATCAATAACTCCATATAATTTGCCAGACATTATATAATAAATACATATATAATATTATTATTACCTAAATACTTAATAATAATATCCAATTACTATAAAGATGTGCGGTATTTTTGCTGTGTTGAATAATACTAACACATTTAAGGGAGAAACAATTCAAAGGGCAATAGACATTGGTAGCAAAAGAGGACCAGAAACAACAACTACTTTTAATACTAATGATAATGTTTTACTGGCATTTCATCGGTTAGCAATTAATGGTCTTGATTATGCATCAGGACAACCTTTGACACTTGATGACATAACTTTGATTTGTAATGGAGAGATTTATAATTATAGAGAATTATTTAAAGCAATAAATCTATGTCCTATAACAAATTCAGATTGTGAAATTATTATTCATTTGTATAAAAGATTTGGTATTGAACATACTCTTAATCTTTTGGATGGAGTATTTTCTTTTGTTATTTATGACGCCCGCACATTTTATAGTAACAAACTTAAAGGAATTGATAAAATTATTTATATTGCTCGAGATCCATTTGGTGTTAGGCCACTTTATCTTATGGAATATAATTCACATGAACCTATTATTGCTGTTGCTTCCGAAATGAAAGTTCTTAATCAATTAGTTGTTTCAGATCATCAGAGTGATTCATTTAATATTAAACAATTTCAACCTGGAACATATTCATCATATGTAAAACCTGCACATAATTTTACTTTTTGGGAAACTGATTGGCGAAATAAACAATATTTTAATATTTTAAAAAATGAAAATAAAGTAAGTAATATTATTAATCCAATTACACCTTATACATACTATGAAGTAACAGATATCAAACTATCTATTTATCAAAAATTAAATGCTGCTGTGCGTAAACGTGTAATAGGAACAAGTGATCGACCGATTGCATGTTTATTATCAGGTGGACTTGACAGTAGTTTAATTACATCACTGGTTAATAAATATTATAATGGAACTCTTGAAACATTTTCTATTGGAATGGAAGGATCAGAAGATCTTAAATATGCCAGAATTGTAGCAGAACATTTGGAAACTAAACATACAGAAATAACACTTACAAATAAAGAGTTTTTTGATATTATTCCTGAAGTTATTAAAGCAATTGAAAGTTATGATACTACTTCAGTAAGAGCAAGTGTGGGAAATTATCTTATTGGAAAATATATCTCTGAAAATAGTGACGCTAAAGTTATATTTAATGGTGATGGAAGTGATGAACTTACAGGTGGGTATATTTATCTATTAAAAGCGCCCAATGACAATGAGTTTGATAATGAGTGCCATAGATTACTAAAAGATTTATATGCATTTGATGTTTTACGATCTGATAAATCAATATCATCACATGGATTAGAACCACGCACACCTTTTTTAGATAAGGGATTTGTAGAATATTATTTAAGTATTCCTTCATCAATAAGAAATCCTTGTTCAGATCATCCTAATAATGTTAGCGCTAAAATGCATAATAATTATAGACCTATAGAAAAACTTCTTCTTAGACAAGCAATTGAACAATGCGATTCTGATTTACTTCCAAAATCTATTTTATGGCGTACAAAAGAGGCATTTAGTGACGGCGTTAGCGGAAATTCTGGTTCTTGGTTTGAAATTATTAAAGAAAAAGTAAAAGAATTGGGTGTTAATAATGTAGATACTAATATTAATTCACCAACTACAGATGAACAACGTTATTATAGAAATATTTTTGATAAAGAATATCCTGATTGCGCCGACATTGTTCCTTATTTTTGGATGCCCAAATATGTAAATGCTACAGACGCAAGTGCACGTAGTTTAGAATTATACCAAGATTTACAATAAAATAAATTATAATTATCACAACATAATGTATATGTTGTCATATTTATTCGGTCTTTCTGAAGCAACATGGCATCAAAAATTATATTTATATGCCATTTATATCTCTTATATTTTATTTGCTATTGCTTACACAGGTATTATTGCAGTTTCTCCTGCATATTTACAAACTTTGAATACTTTTATTAAATATTATGTTGCTTTATTTTTAGTTTTGCGATTTAATCCATTAGTTAATTTTAAAAAGAATCCTGGAGCAGCAGCGTTTGATAGACGTATTGCCTTTTCAGCAGGAATGTTCTTATTGTTAACTACAACAGCAATGCAAATAGCAAAATCTTATTTCAAAAATATTGTAAGTGAAGTTATTTCTTTCGATTACGTCTAGTTTTTTTATTTTTGACTTTATATCGCTTTTTAATTGTATGATTTTTTTTACTACGTTTAAAAAATGTTTCTAAATGCACCATAATTTGTTTACTAATAACTTTATCAACATCTATTTCCACATCATTTTTAATTATAACAGTATAATTATATTTTTTCATATAAATTTCTATTGTATCAATAAAATCTTTTTCTACCATATCTATAACTGACTTGAATTTATCATAATATCTTTTTGCCATATCTCTATAGGGCATACTAAATGTATATGGTTTAATATTAATATAATAAACATTACTCTGTTCCATTAAAGGATGATATTGATCATCTAAAAAACATATTTCTGCATTTGATGGTATTTTAGTGCATTTAATAAGGTCATCTACACTTTTATCATGACTTGTTCTACAAATTTCTACAACTTTGCCACGAACTTTAAAAGCAGCAATAATTTGATCAAAAATCTTCTTATCCAGTCGATTTTCAAAATATTCACTAATCATTTTTGCCCATGTTTTGGGTCCTTGATTATTAGTATAAATCATTATTTTATCACATTCATTTATCTCTCTTTTATTAAGAAGATAATTAAGTATTTTAGTTATATTGGGACGCAGAAACTCAGGGAAAGTATCTATAAGTTCAAAGAATCGTTTATTATTTAATGGTTGCAATTTTACTTGCGGATTCTTTGATATTTTTTCTAATGCATCCCAAAACATTCCAATTTCCACAAAACACCCTAATGTTTCATCAAGATCAAATACTACTATTTTTAATGGTTTATGTGTTTCTGCTGGCATATTACTAATAATTGGAGAGAATATATATTTATAATTAAATGCTACATGACATGAAACAAATAAAATTGTAATAAGTGCTACTATAATGAAAGAACCATTATTTCTTAATATATTATAAATATAGTCCGTAATTATCATTATAAAATTATTCTATTCTATTATTAATTTTATAACGTAGATAAAAATAATTAAATCGTTAATATATATACTAGTAGTAATGGGACTTGTTCATAAAGATTATTTGACTATCTTAAAATTTTATGGAATTAATACATCTGGTATGCAAAAACAAGATATTAAAGAGAAAGCAGAAAATATTTTAGCAATAAAACTTTGCAAATGTATTAAAAAAATAAATCCAAGTGGCATTAATGAATCAAAAGCAATTGCTGTTTGTACTAAAAGTGTTTTACATAAAAAAGGCATTAAAGCAAATGGATTCAAATGCATAACTAAACCACGTCTTATTGCTAACAAAAAAACTAAAAAAATTCTTATTAAATTAAAAGGTAAAACTCGTAGAACCCGTAGAACCCGTAAAACTCGTAGAACCCGTAAAACTCGTAGAACCCGTACAAACTTGTAGACCCCGTACAAACTTGTAGAACCCGTAAAAACTTGTAGATAAATTATTTGTTTAAATAATCCATTGCAGATAATAATACATGCTCTTCACCTGTAAATTTTTGAAATATTAAATTTTCCCACAGACGAATTTGAAAAAACATATTCATTCTATTACGACATGTAATATGTATACCATCATCATGTACCTTAATTTGACATATAAAACCTCCTGTAGTAAGTTTTAGAATTTCCGGGTTTTTTAATGAAATCCAACGTATATAACTACCATATTGTAAATCTGGAACTTCATCTACATATCGATAATCATCTAATTGTTTTTGCAATTTATAAAATAATTCTGAAGAAATACCCAAATCTTTTAATATTTTATTTTTAATTAATTTAATCTTTTTGTGATCCAAATTTATTAATCTTTCATTATCTTCATTTTCTAATGCTATAAGTAATTTATTTACATCAAAAGAATCATCCATATTATATAATTAATAATAATATTTATAATACATAAATAAATCATTTTAAGTTTATGTATTATGAGTTATCTTATTGCTGCGGTTGATGCAAATCTGGGTCTTGGTTTAAATAATAACCTACCGTGGAAGGAAACCGACGAAGGGAAAAAAGATATGGCATTTTTCCGTAAACAAACACGAAATAGTGCTATTCTTATGGGATATAACACATGGAAAAGTATAGGCAGACCTTTACCTGGCAGACTCAATATAATTGTTACTAAACGTCATTATGATGAAATGAAATTATATATAGATACTTATAATAAACCTAATACTTCTATCGAAGTGTTTAATGATTTAAAAAAAGCAGTGTTGTTTGCATTAGATTATGAAAATAAAACAAATAAATGCTGTTATATTTGTGGAGGTGGAGAGATTTATAAGCAATATTTAAAAATGTTTATACCCAAAATTATTTATTTGACTAAATTTACTAAAAATTATAATTGTGATGTTTTTTTCCCAATAGAATATCTTGAAAAATACACAGAGCATAATCTGTGTAAAATTACAATAGACGATGATATATTTTATACCTATAGGCATTGCACCGGAGGTTGTTTCTATAATTTGTTCAATATTCCTCCAGTGATGCTTTGAATAGTTGTAGTGTGGTTTTATAAAATAAATATCCCTTATGTAAGGTTGCCTAAGCAAAATGGTTTTTTTTCGTAATTTCAGATTCTCTGTGAAAAATATGAAAATGGACATTTATAAATGTCCAAAACCAATATTTCTTTTGCAAATTTTAAAATCAAAACTTGAAAAAAGTGGTTTAGACGATAATGCTCTGGTTTCCAGAATTTTCTATTATTGGGTTGTTACCAACAGAAAAAAAAAGCATTTTGCGTCGAATATTTAGGAACTTTTTCTGTTATCATTTTAAGGTAATAAATGATAACAAATGATAACAGAAAAAGATCCAAATTATTTAATTGTGAAAGTTGTGACTATACTACGTGTAAAAAAAGTCAATACGATAGACATTTGTCTACAGGGAAACATCAACTGGTACTAAATGATAACCAAAAAGTTCCAAAAAGATCCCAAACCTGTAAATGTGGGAAAATATACAAATATATTAGTGGATTGTCGCGCCATCAAAAAACATGTAGGTATAAAGAATCTACACAAGACGTAAATGTAATATCTTCAATTATGCAGGAACATTCTGATTTAAAAAATATGGTTGTTGAAATACTCAAAAGTAATGGAGAATTACAGAAACAAAACAGTGAATTACAAAAACACGTAATTGAATTATGTAAAGTAGGTACTAATAATAATTATACTAATAGTCACAATAAAACTTTTAATTTGAATTTTTTCTTGAATGAACAATGCAAAGATGCTATGAACATTACAGATTTTGCAGATTCTGTTACATTAAGTCTAAAAGATTTGGAAAAGGTAGGTTCATCTGGATATATTGAAGGTATTTCATCAATAATTATTAAAGAATTAAAAAGTTTAGATGTGTATAAACGGCCTGTGCATTGTAGCGATGCAAAGAGGGAAACATTATACATTAAAGACGAAGACAAATGGGAAAAAGAATGCTCTGAAAATAAGAAAATTAAAAAAGTAATAAAAAATGTAGAACATAAAAATATCAAAATGATAAGTAAATGGACCGAGGAACACCCGAAATTTTTTAAGAGTACAGATATAGATAATGATCAATATTTACATATAGTACAAGAATCCATGGGTGGTCCAGGTAATTTGGAAGAAAAAGAAAATAAAATTGTAAAAAAAATAGCAAAAGAAATGATTATAGATAAATAGTTTATTACGCTAATAAAATTGAATTGTTAAAACCAGTTTATAATTATTATACAGAAACATTTACTTATGGATAATAATAAAGAAACAATTGCAATATCGTATTATTGTCCTTTGCGACATTATTGTATGATAATTAATGTTGTTACTTTTATATTACTAGCATATATTATAAGTGTTGTATATGTATTAGTATATGATACTTATTCAAATGTAATAAATATATGCCCAAAATCTTTACTTTGGATTTTATGTTTATTTACAGTTATTACTTCAATATTAAATTTAATAGTTTGTGTATGGGGAAATTTTAAAAATAAAATAAATAAAGCAGCATATATCTGTGTAATTTCAATAACAGTTTTGAACATGATTTTAATTTGTAATGAATTAAATGATGTATGTGTATCAAATAATTTGGAAACAACCCCAATCTATATTATAACAAAGGGATGGTTTTATGTAATGAGTTACTTAACATTATCTATGTTTATCGGAAGTGGATTTTATATATGTTATATAAGTCTATATGAATTTGAATATATTAGAACAAAATCTGATGTAAATATATATTATGATCCATTTGAATCACATAGTGTAACTAACTTAGTATAAATATTATAAATTCATAAAAATAATTTTATAATATACACCGATGAAGATTTAAAATGGGACTTTGTCCCATTAAAAGTAATTAGGGTAACGTGCCGATAAATGAGTTTAACAGGCATGCAAAGCGTGCCGATTTAAATCTTCATCGGTGTATATTTTTACCATGGACTGCCTCCAAAAGCACTAAATCCTTCATTTGCAGCCATTGGTTCTTGGGCGTTAACTAAGGGCGTAACTTGATTCTGATACATTTGATTAAAGTCAGGACTCTGCTGTAAAGCAACTTGTGTAGTCTGTAGTTGAGGAAGAATACCTGGTTGAGGATTTGATGGTAGAAGTTGACTACGACCTAAATTATCTGCTTGACTCGGTTGATGTCCAGAAATAGGTTGTGATACACGTACATTACCACTTTGATCTTCTTTTTTATCGTTTGTTTCATCCTTTCCATACCATAACTCTAATACACGGTCTAATAAAATATTAAGTTTTGCGCCCAATTTTGTTTGCATAGTGGTAAGGATAATCAATAACGGAATCATAAAGTTAGTAGCATTGAATTTGGAGTATTCGCAATTACTATATGTGGGAATGTAATGAATAATTTTATTGGTGAACCAAATTGCACATACAATTAAAAGAAGTTGACCAATACTTTCTGCTAATATTTCTAAACTTCCTTTGGAATCGTCATCTTCAGGAACAATATATTTAATAGCTTTCAAAATAATCATAACTGGAATAACCGAAAGTAAAGTATATTGAAGCATATTCATCATTTCACACTTATTTTCGTCATCAAAGTTAAATACATATTTGAAAAATCCTATTGATTCTTTTGGAATAGATTTTACAGTTTCTGTAACATTTTCCATTATGATTTATAAAAAGAAATTAAATATACGAGTAACATAATATATATATGTTAAAAACAGCACTAAAATCTATAAAAGAAATTATTTGTATTGCTAAAAAAAGTTAAATACAAAATAATAGTATCATTATAATGTTGAAATATGCAATTGACCTAAATAAATACAAAAATCGTGATAAAGATGGCGATTATCATGACGAATATCAGTATCTTAATTTGTTAAAAGATTTAATGGAACATGGAACTCTTGAAGAGGGCAGGAACGGTGCCGTTCAGACTGCGGTTGGTTCAGCTATGCACTTCTCTCTAGAGAATGGTAAGATTCCTATTCTTACTACTAAAAAAACTGCTTGGAAAACTTGCCTCAAAGAGCTTTTATGGTTTATTAGAGGAGATACTTCAAATAAACGATTAAATGATGTTGGGGTTCATATTTGGGATGCAAATACTACCCGTGAATTTTTAGATTCAAGAGGGTTACAGCATTATGAAGAAGGAGATGCGGGAAGTATTTATGGATATTCCTGGAGATTTTGGAATGCACCATATAAGGGTTGTAATGAAGATTATACGGGAAAAGGAGTTGATCAACTTCAACAAGTAATTGATTGTTTAAAAGATCCATCTCAACGAAGCTCACGAAGAATGGTAATAAGTGCATGGAATGTAGAACAATTAGATGGAGGATGTTTACCTCCATGTCATGTATTGATGCAATTTAATGTTGTTGATGGTAATAAGTTAAGTTGTTGTTTATTTCAGAGATCAGTTGACGAAGCTGCGGGCGCACCATTTAATATCTGTTCCTACTCTTATCTAGTACATCTATTAGCAAAACATTGTGATTTAGAACCTTATGAATTTATTCATTATGGGAGCAATTGCCATATTTACACGGTTCATTTAGATGCTATGAAAGAACAAATAACAAGAACACCATATCCTTTTCCAACACTGCAAATTTTAAACAAAAGAGATAATATTAATGACTATGTATTAGAAGATTTTAAGATACATGATTATCAACACCATCCGCCTATCAAAATAAAGATGGTTGCATAAATTCTTCTTGAATAGTATCAGCATAATTGTAACCAGTAAATTTTGGATTAGGTGACTTTATACGATGTAATATAGTAGCAGTACATACATTTAACTGTCTTCCCGCTTCTGATGTTGAATTATAATGTTCCACATTTATTAGCAAAACATTGTGGTTTAGAATCACATGAATTCATACATCATTTAGGAAAATATCATATATATGATGATCATATAGATGCTTTAACAAAACAAGTTGTACGAAATCCTTATAAATTTCCAATGTTAACTATTTCTTCTAAAAAAGAGAATATAAATGATTACGAAGTTAATGATTTTATTGTGGAGAATTATAATTTTCATGCACCAATTAAAATGGAAATGCGCAAATAATTAAGAAAGAATGTATTGTAAGTAATTATAGCAATGAGTGGAGCAGCAGGTTTATCAGCAGCACGTCGCCGAAGAGCAGGTGGTGGTGGAAATACTCAGTCAACTGATTCCCAACCAAAAAATACTCAACAAAAGACAGCAACTCCACAACAAATAACTCCAATGCAAGTTTTAAATCGTCATGAAAATCGTCTTAATAAAATTTGTGAAGTGTATGAAGCATTAAATGAAAGTGTAAAATCTGTCGAAAATAATTCTAAGCAAAATAATAGTTCAGAAGTATCCAGTCTTATTACACGAGTTACTAATCTCGAAAAAAATTATCAATCAAGCAATACTGGTGAAGATATTAGTTTTTTTAAGAATAAAACACTTGCACTTGAAGAACAAGTTGCAGATCTTAAACGACTTTTACTAAAGGTACAATCATTTGCTATGGAGACAAATTTATCTGTAATGAAAAAAAAGAAATCTGATGATACATCAGAAGAAAATTCAACAGAATAAAATATAACACAAAATAAAATTAAGTAAAAAATTGATATTAATATAATATGGTTATTAATATCAACCTACAAATATGAAGTTTACTATTCGTGATATTACAAAAGCAACAAAATTTACTATAATATGTCAACATTTGACAGCATTTACTGACAATATTAACATGAGTGTAAATGAAAATGGTATATATTTTCAGGGATTAGATGGAAGTCATTGTTGTTTATTTGAGTGTAATTTAGATAAAAGTTGGTTTGACACATATGAGTATAATAAAACAAAAGATATTACTGAATTAGGAGTTAATATTAAATTATTATATAAAGTTCTTAATACAAAACAAGATAATCAAATTATAGAAATATACACTACATCAAAAAAAAAGGATAAATTGAGTATTGATTTTGTAGAAAATGATGAAAAGAAAGAAAAAGGAAAGGGAAAAGGAAATAAATCTTTTAATAAATATTTTGAAATTCCATTGTTTAATGTTGATGAAGTAAAGTTAAATATTATTATGGATGAAACTGATGTAGATCTTATTATACCATCCAAACATATGTGTGAATTGATGTCACAATTAATATTATTTAACGAAAACTTAACAATGAAATTTACAGATGAAATGGTGAAAATGATTGCATCAGGTGAAATGGGTAAAATGGAAGTAAATATTACTCTTGATGATGTTACAGAATATGCGATTGGTGAAGGAATAACTATTATAGAATCATACGCAATTACTTACATTCATATGATGTGCAATTTTTGTAAATTAAATGCAGAATTTGTAATGGGATTTAGCAAAAGTAAACCTATGAAGGGTTCATATGATATTGGAGATAACAGTTATATTTCCTTTTATTTGGCACCGCGAATTGATGATTAGTAAAAAATATAAAATATTATTGTTTTAATTAGGTAAGTAAGCGTCAAATGCAAATTATATTAGGTTTATTAATTTTTTGTATAGTATTATTTCTTTATCTTCATATATATTTTCATTTAAAAACAAGCGATGATTTGGAAATTTATGAAATAGATCAACCGTCAAAAAATAAATTAGAAGAAATATGTGATATTAGACAACCTGTAGTTTTTTCTTTTTATAATGAACAAATTCTTAATAGTTGTTGCAGAAAAACAGTTTTAGATATATATAGTGCATTTGATGTTAAGATCCGAAATATTCAAAATGAACCACAAGATGATGAGGAATTATATATTCCTATTGCATTTAATAATGCTTTAAAGGCAATAAATGACGATACTGAATCTAAATATTTAATTGAAAATAATAATGATTTTTTAGAAGAAACTGCAATGATAAAAAAATATAAACTAAATGATGAGTTTTTAAGACCATATATGGTTTCAAATTGTAATTATGATTTTAATATAGCATCAAAAGGTGTAAGAACTCCATTTAAATATGAAGTAAATTATAGAAATTATTTTTATGTAACCGAAGGGAGTATAAAAATAAAATTAGCACCTCCAAGAAGTGTAAAATATCTCTCTGAAGTAAAAGATTATGATAATTTTGAATTTCGTTCTCCAGTAAATCCATGGAATGTGCAAGAACAATATAAAATGGATTTTGATAAGATAAAATGTTTAGAAATTAATCTTTCTAAGGAACAAATTATTTTTATACCTGCGTTTTGGTGGTATAGTATTGAATATGGAGAGAAAACAAGTTTATCTGTATTTAAATATCGTACTTATATGAATACAATTTCTATTTTACCAAAATTAATTATCAGATTTCTTCAATCTCAGAATGTAAAGCGGAATACAATTCCACAAATAAAAAATGTAATTCATTCAGATAATATAAATGAAAATAAGGATGAATCTGTGAATGTAGTAGATGAATCTGTGAATGTAGTAGATGAATCTGTGAATGTAGTAGATAAATCTGTGACTGTAGTAGATAAATCTGTGACTGTAGTAGATAAATCTGTTCCAATAATAAAAGAATCTACAACTACAATAGAAGAAGTAGAGGAAACAAAATAATTATATTATTTATAAAATATATAGTTTATAATGGTTGAGATAACTGAAAAAGAAAAGGATTCATTAGTGGGATTTTTTATTTATGTGATTATATTTATATTTTTTATACCATATCTATTATTAAATTACAAACAATATGAAATATTAGCGGCGTATTTTCCAAATTTAGATAATTTAGCAACAGCAATTGGATATATGGGTGGTCCGCCAGTGCAGATGCCGGGAGAATTATGGAAATATTTAAGAGAAAGTTGCAAAGAAAATTTATTTGAATTTTTGAGTGTAAGTTTCATTCATTATGTATCATTATTAGGATTAACATTTACAGTTGCTTCTTTTACAAATAAATATAATAGTATTTCCAAAGGTTGGTCAATTGCATTTTTTATGCTTTTTATTACTTATATTATTCCTGGTCATTTAATATTAAAGAGTCAAGATGAATTTGGTAAATTATTAAATCCGTATTTTAATTATAATACTATAATTCATTATATAATAATAGCATCTATAGGAATTTCTATGGTATTAGGTTTAATAATAATTGAAGAAAAACTTATTCATAATTTTTCATCAAAATTAGCAAAACTAATAAGGTATATTGCACATGAATTTAATATAAAAATGAATTAACAAATCTAATTAGCACATAATATATTATTATTAATATATATATATTATGGAATCATTAAAAAAAAATAATGTTTCTGAAGAGAGTGTGTTTGAAAAAAAAAGAACATTTTTTTCAATGGATAATAAAGATGTTAATTTAATAACGGCAAGTTTAGGTTTAATTATTTATATCATAATATTTGCAATTTTAATACCTTATATATTAATTCGTCATGGAATGATTAATATGTTAGCAGCGTATTTTCCAAATCTTGATATTTTAGCAACTGTATTAGGTTATAGAGGAGGTCCACCAAATGATTTTTTAAATGATTTATGGTTATATTTATATAATCCTGCAACTGAAAAACTTTTTGGATTTTTCAGTACAAATTTGATTAATTATTTGGCTTTATTGGGATTAACATTTACAGTTGCTTATTCAACTTATAAATTTAAAAGTATTTCACGCGGTTGGTCAAGGGCGTTTTTTATGATTATTCTTACATATTTAATCCCAGGGCATTTTATTGTCAAAGCACAAGATAGTTTTGGTGATATATTAAGTTCAACTCTTCGCACAGATAGTTTACCGCATTATGTTGTAGTGGTATTATTTGGTCTTTTAATAACATTGGGTATAATTGGTGTAGAAGATTTATTAATAAAGAATTTCTCTCCGATCATATCGAAAATAATATCGTTAGTAGCAAAAGAGTTTTCGTTTAATTTATAAATAGGAGATAAATTTGTATTAGTTTAAATATAAATTTATTAAAATTATTAAGAATTATTAGAATTAATGTCAATCTTAATAGAAGGAAAATATCGGATAATTACTCGAATAGGCGAAGGATCATTTGGTGATATTTTTGCAGGATATAATATAAATACAAATGAAAAAGTAGCAATTAAAATCAGTAAGATAGATTCAAATATATTATTAAAAAACGAAGCGCGTATATATAATGGGTTAAATGATATAAATGGATTACCTGTATTACGGAGTTTTGGTATGACAGGTCAGTATAGTTATTTAATATTAGATTTATTGGGTAATTCATTAGAATATTATAAAGAACAATGTGGTGGAAGGTTAAGTTTAAAAACTGTTTTAATGATTGGAATAAGAATGTTAGAGAGAATTAAAATGATTCATGAAAGAGGAATATTGCATCGAGATATTAATCCAGATAATTTTTTATTTGGGAGAGAAAATGAAGAAAATAAATTATTTTTAATAGATTTTGGATTAGCCAAGTTATATGTGGATTCTCGTAATAATCATATAGAAATATCCGACAGGAATAATCTATTAGGAACTAGTGAATATGTAAGTGTTAATATACATAATGGTATAACTCCAAGTAGACGTGATGATTTGGAATCTATTGGGTATATATTAATATATCTTTTGGAAGGTAAATTACCATGGCAAGAAATAAATATAATAGATGAGAATGAATGTAATTATCAAATAAAAGAAATTAAAAATTTAAAAAGTTTATGGATGTTATGGGATAATATTCCAGGAGAATTTATAACATTTATTAAGTATTGTAGAAGTATAGAATATGACCAAGACCCAGATTATAATTATTTAAAAATTTTATTATCTAATTTATATAAATTACATGGGTTTCCTGTAGATAATATA
>Ga0310120_10001348_pt1 | contig 18327 bp, 14 predicted proteins | sample CB27_AW_983_MG_FD_203506 | JGI IMG/M metagenome (GOLD analysis project Ga0310120, IMG submission 203506) | Marine microbial communities from Western Arctic Ocean, Canada - CB27_AW_983 | ecosystem: Environmental > Aquatic > Marine > Oceanic | place: Canada: Western Arctic Ocean | collected...
CTGCCAAGTCGACTCGGCATAATCGGGGCAGGTCCGATCGGTTCCGAGATGTCCCAAGCATTTGCTCGACTTGGTAGTTGTGTGTCCCTCTTTGAGATGACAGGCCATGTCCTTCCCCGTGAAGATCCCGACGCTGCCGAGATCGTGCAGAAGTCTATGGAAGCCGATGGAATCGACCTTCAGCTCGCCACCAACGTGATTAGGGTCGAACAGGATGGCACCAAGATCTCAGTCCATTTCGAGCGCCTCGGAGAAATATATGTGCAAACGTTCGACCAGTTGCTGGTTACGGTTGGTCGTGCTCCGAACACTGAGAATCTCGGACTGGAAGCTGCTGGAATAGAGTGCGGGCCTGAAGGGGTTACGATCAATGATCGCCTGCAGACAACAAACTCCAAGGTTTTTGCCTGTGGTGACGTGGCTTCCGCTCATAAGTTCACCCACGTTGCCGATGCCCAAGCTCGCATCGTGATTAAAAACGCGCTGTTCTTCGGCCGTTCCCATAGCTCAGAGCTCGTAGTTCCCTGGTGTACACACACTAGCCCCGAGATTGCTCACGTCGGGTTATATGAACAGGAGGCCCTCGATCTCGGCTACAAAGTGGATACTTTGACGGTACCGTTCTCCGAGGTAGACCGGGCACTTCTGGAGGGTGAAGAGGATGGTTTCCTAAGGGTTCATTTAAAGAAGGGGAGCGACAGAATCCTCGGGGCCACGATGGTCGCAGCTCATGCTGGCGACATGATCGGCGAGCTGTGCCTGGCAATCACCGCCAGAGTCGGCCTCGCCAAGATCGCTGCGACAATCCACCCTTACCCGACCCAGGCCGAGGTCATCAAGAAGGCCGCCGACAAGTGGCGCCGCACGAAGCTAACACCGACCGTCAAGCAACTGTTCGAGTTCTGGTTTCGGATTTTTTCTTAAGCAGCTAGACGCGCCCGGTGATGTAGTTTTCAAGCTGCTGAATCATCAACTCCTGGTCCGACATGATTGACTTAACCACATCACCAATCGAGATTAAGCCAATTAGCCGATCACCTTCTACGACCGGCAGATGGCGCACTCGCTGGTTAGTCATGCGCTCCATGCAATCCTTCATCGAATCACTCTGGCTAATTGTGGCGACTACATCAGTCATGATCTCGCGCACCGGCGTCTCACGAGAGCGCTTACCCTCCAACGCCAACCGGCGAGCATAGTCCCGCTCAGAGAAAATCCCGACAAGACGGTCCTTTTCAACTACCACCAGAGCACCGACTTCCTTGTCGGCCATCAATTCCAACGCCTCAAAAACCGTGGTGGTCGGCGTTGCCGTATAGACGTCTCGTCCTTTAACGTTTAAAACGTCGTCAACATATTGCATAGGAAAAAGCTTTTACACCTCATTGCCACCGGGTCGCAACATGGTGAAACAACTCAGCCTCGGTTTCCAGATGCGCACCCGCTATTATCGTCCCCGTAGAACGTATCGCAATAATCGAGGTCACTGTCAATCTATTTCTATTAATTAATAACTTTCTGTGCGCTATCAATGATGTTGTGGCATTAGCATGTTGTCTGCACAGCAGCTAGGCGTGCATAGCTCATCGCTGACTACAACGTTAATATGCCGAGGTGGCGGAATTGGCAGACGCGCCGGACTCAAAATCCGGTGCCCGCAAGGGCGTGAGGGTTCGAGTCCCTCCCTCGGTACTTCGCTGTAACGCTGTCTTCGCAAGGGTTCCGGGGGACGTCGGTCACATAACTCTCGACGATTCAACCGCCTCTTTTCCGCTGAAAACCGCCGATTGTCCCAAGATTGTCCCACTTCATCGTCAAGACGACCGAGTGCGTTTCTTAGAAGGAACTACTTATGGCTTGACCGGTACGCGGCTCCGCCTAAAATGGGTGACCGCTTCCCCAAGCACGAGGTGGGCATGATTATCGGAGTGGCAACCGAGGGGACCGCTGTGGAGCGCCGTGTTGCGCTGGTGCCCCTATCGGTGCGCGAGCTCTCACGAGCCAACCTCGAGGTTGTCGTGCAGCGCGGCGCCGGATCGGGCGCCGGATACCCGGACGCCGACTACGAGGGCCAGGGTGCACGGCTTCTTTCCGATGCCGCGGAAGTCGCCTCAAATGCCGACATCCTGGTGTGCGTCGGGCCCGCCGGCCTCCGTGTCGAGGCGCTGCACCGCGGGCACATCGTCATCGGCCTGCTCGATCCCCTGGGTTCGCCAGCTACGATGCAGCAGCTTGCGGCTTCCGGGGTCACGTCCTTCGCCCTCGAGTTGCTGCCGCGCATTACCCGCGCGCAGTCAATGGACGCGCTCTCGTCGATGGCGACGGTCGCCGGCTACAAGGCGGCTCTGCTCGGCGCCGGCGAGCTCGGCAAGATGTTTCCGATGATGATAACCGCCGCCGGCACCCTGGCTCCGGCCAAGGTGCTGGTGATTGGCGCCGGCGTCGCCGGTCTGGGCGCCATCGCCACGGCGCGCCGACTAGGCGCCTTGGTTACCGGCTACGACATCCGACCCGATGTCCGCGAGCAGGTCGAGAGCCTCGGCGCCGTGTTTCTGGAGCTTGAGCTCGATACCGGCGACGCCGAGGACGAGGGCGGCTACGCCCAGCAGATGGACGAGGATTTCTATCGTCGCCAGCGGGAGATGATGGCGGAGGCGGTTGCAGCCAACGATGTCGTGATCACCACCGCAGCGGTACCTGGCAAGCGCGCTCCGGTGCTGATCACCGAGGACATGGTGCGCGGCATGGCCGGTGGTTCGGTGATCGTCGATCTCGCCGCCGAAACCGGCGGCAACTGCGAGCTGACCCGGGCGGGCGAAACCCTCGAGGCCCACGGTGTGACGATCTTGGGACCGGTCGGCGTGCCCGCTACCGTCGCCCACCACGCCAGCCAGATGTACGCCAAGAACGTCACCACGTTCGTCGCCAACCTGGTGAAGGACGGCGAGTTGGCCCTGAACCTCGACGACGAGATCATCAAGGACACGATGGTGACTCACGATGGCGAGGTGACCAACGAGCGGGTGCGCGAAGCGCTCGGCGCCGGAACGGCGAGAGCTCCGACTCCGGCCGCAGATATGCGCGCCGAGCCCACGACAGAAGGGAATGGTGGCTGATGGAAGTTTTCGTAGGCGCCCTGACGATCTTCGTGCTGGCGCTGTTCGTCGGCTGGGAGATCATCAACAAGGTGCCGCCCCTGTTGCACACCCCGCTGATGTCGGGGGCCAACGCGATCTCGGGCATCACGCTGGTCGGCACGCTGGTCACCTCCGGGGTGCAGCTAACCACCTTCACGACGATCCTCGGCTTCGTGGCGGTGGCGATGGCGACCGCCAACGTAGTTGGCGGATTCCTGGTGACCCACAGGATGTTGGAGATGTTTCGTTCTCGCAGTGGAGAGTCAAAGTGAACGTGGCGAGTGGCTGGATCGGGGGAAGTTCCCCGAGCGAGGCTCGTGCAGGCACCCGAGGAGCTTTCTAGGTGCCCGAGTCCGTCATCAATCTTTTCTATCTCATCGCGGCCGCCCTCTTCATCTTCGGCCTGAAGGGGTTGACGCATCCGCGCACCGCGGTGCGTGGCAACTTGCTGGGCTCGCTCGGCATGTTGATCGCCATCGTTGTCACGCTGCTCGATCACCGCATCATTGACTTCCGCATCATCATCGCCGGGCTGATCGTCGGCGGATTCGTCGGCATTCTGTTCGCCTACTTGACGCCGATGACCGAGATGCCGCAGGTGGTGGCAATTTTTAACGGCTTCGGCGGCGGAGCCTCGGCGCTGGCCGTGGGCGCTGCCCTCGAGGAAGCCTTGAAGGGGGGGTTCGTCGAGGAAATCTCGATTCAGTTCACCACCGCGGCGGCGCTGTCAGGGTTGATCGGCGGTCTCTCGTTCACCGGTAGCGCCATCGCCTTTCTGAAGCTTCAGGGATGGATCTCCGACCGGCCGCTGTTGTTACCCGGTCGTCACTTCATGAACGCCACACTGTTAATCCTCTGCCTGGCGCTGAGTGGTTGGCTGATCGCGCAACCCGACACGTCGATCGGATTCTGGGCGATGTTCGGGGTCGCGGCATTACTCGGCATCATGCTGGTGATCCCCATCGGCGGCGCCGACATGCCGGTGGTCATCGCCCTGCTGAACTCGTACTCGGGTCTCGCCGCTGCCGGCCATGGCTGGGTGCTGAACAACAGCGTGCTGATCATAGCCGGATCGCTGGTTGGGGCAGCCGGGTTCATCCTGACAGCGATCATGTCGAGGGCGATGAACCGCTCGCTGGCCAACATCATGTTCGCCGCCGTCGGCGCCGAGGTGGCCACCGCCGAGGACTCCGAAGAAGTCTACGCGACCGTAAAGTCGACCTCGCCCGATGAAGTCGCCATGATGCTCGACGCCGCCCGCCGGGTGATCGTGGTGCCCGGTTACGGTCTCGCCGTCGCCCAGGCGCAGTACGCACTGCGCGATCTGTGCGACGAACTCACATCGCGGAACGTCGAGGTGGAGTTCGGCATCCACCCGGTGGCCGGCCGCATGCCGGGGCACATGAACGTGTTGCTCGCCGAGGCGAACATCCCCTACGAGGTCCTCAAGGACCTCGACGAGATCAACCCGACCTTCGGCCAGGCTGACGTCGTTCTGGTGGTCGGTGCCAATGACGTCGTCAATCCGCTAGCACGCGAATCAGATCCATCGATCCCGATCGTCGGCATGCCGATCCTCAACGTCGACTACGCCCGCTCGGTGGTAGTCATCAAGCGAAGCCTCAGCCCCGGCTTCGCGGGCATCGCCAACCCGCTGTTCGCGGCCGACAACGCGTTGATGATGTTTTCCGATGCGAAGGACGCAGCGATCCAGCTGCTCGAGGCTCTTAAAGAGATGTAGCTCGCGAACTTCATGCCTACGCTGTCGGGATTTCGAGAATGCTCAGGGGTGGAACTCAGGGCGGGCAGACATGGCGTGCCTGTGCCCGCCGGATTGGGTGAGAGCTCTGGTTGATGCGCCTAAGTCCCTCTGGACGATTGACAGCAGTAGCGCGTTCTCCAAATCGGACTCGTTGGTGATGTCGTATCGGTCGAAGACGTCGCGCGTAAAATGACCGGTGACTTTCATCGCAACACCCTCGCTGACACCGGCGGATGTGCGGGCTATTAGTCGTGTGTATGATTCCAGATCATGAGAGCGGTATCCGTCCCGATCGTCGCAGTTTTTCTTCTTGCTGTCGTCGGCACGACGTCGTGCCACACGACAGGCGCAGGAACCGGTCCGCCCATAGTGCAACCAGGCGCGCCCGGCGAGCCGAGCCGCATGATCACCGCCACCAAGGCAGTCGATCTGTCACGGGTCCAGCACACCGCTACGGACGTCCGGTTCATGCAGAGGATGATTGGCCACCACGCCCAGGCTCTGGACATGACCGCGCTGGTGCCCACGCGGAGCAGCCGCGAGGACATGCAGATGTTCGCCCTGCGGATCAAGCTATCGCAGGAAGACGAGATCAAGATGATGGAGGACTGGCTTGAGGTCCGCGGCGAGGAGATCCCGGGCGTGCGTGACCACCACGAGTCCGGTGGCACACTGATGCCCGGCATGCTCACGGCCAAAGAAATAAACCGCCTGAGGGAGGCAACCGGGGCGGTGTTCGACCGGCTTTTTCTCGAGTCTATGATCAAACACCACGAGGGTGCCTTGATCATGGTCGATGAACTTCTTTCAACCGCTGGCGCTGGTCAGGAGACGATCATCGCCGCGTTTGCTTCCGATGTCGTGGCCGACCAGCGCGCGGAAATGGATCGCATGAGTGCCATGCTCATCGCAATGCTTAAGGAGCAACAACCATGAGAATCGTTCGCGTTACTGTTCTTTTTCTATTTGTCGCGATGCCCCTCATCGGAGCACAGAGTGACCAACAGCGGTCTTCCGCCGCGGACCAGGCTGATCCTCGCGTCGGCCTGGCAGCTGGTTTCCGGGATGCCGGGATGGCCGCAAGCAACATGGAACTGGTCATCAACCTGCCCAAGCCGGAGGGCTTCTACGACCCCGAGGCGCCCGCCGGGCGACCCAGAGCACCGCAGGACCCACCTGCAGCGCCGGCCGCTGGCCCAGACGCTCAAACTCAGGAACTGTCAGCACAAGGCCAACCGGAGGAAGCACCGGCCCAGCGGCCGGGAAGCGGGCTGAGCTTCACGAACTCGGACCTCGCGTTCAGTGGTGAGCACCTGTTCATGGGCAACTACCACGGCTTCAACGTCTACAACGTTGAGGATGCCAGCCGAGCCGAGCTCCTCTCTTCCGTGGTGTGTCCCGGCGGCCAGGGAGATCTGTCAGTCCGAGGCGATCTTCTTTTCATGTCGGTACAGGATACCCGGGCCCGGCTCGACTGCGGCATACAAGGAGTCGAGGAGCCGGTTAGCGCCGAGCGTTTCCGTGGTGTTCGCATCTTCGATATTCGCAACCTGAGGAATCCGACACAGGTAGCCGCCGTGCAAACCTGCCGAGGGTCACATACTCACACGTTGGTGGTGGACCCTGACGACAACGCGAACGTGTACGTGTACGCGTCGGGTACGGGCGCGGTCCGGGCGGGCGAGGAGCTGGCGGGCTGCTCCGACACCGAGGGGGATCCCGACACCGCGCTCTTCAGTATCGACGTTATTCAGGTGCCTCTCGCTGCTCCCGAGAACGCGCGCATCGTCAACCGACCGCGCATCTTTGCCGATTCAGAGACCGGTACCATCTCGGGTCTCTGGCAGGGAGGCGACCACGGCCGAGGGACGCAGAGCTCTCGGGAGACAAGGCAGTGTCACGACATCACGACCTACCCAGAGATCGGCCTGGCCGCGGGAGCGTGTTCGGGCAACGGCATCCTCCTCGACATCTCTGATCCGGTGAATCCCGTCCGGCTCGACTACGTCGTGGACCAGAGCTTCGCGTTCTGGCACTCGGCCACGTTCAGCAACGACGGCACCAAGATTGTCTTCACCGATGAATGGGGTGGAGGCTCGCGCCCGCGCTGCCGGTCGATCGACCCGCCGGCGTGGGGGGCGAACGCCATCTTCGACATCGTCGATGGTGAGATGGAGTTCCGGGGCTACTACAAGCTGCCGGCGGTGCAGTCGGAGCAGGAGAATTGCGTCGCCCACAACGGCTCGCTCATCCCGGTACCGGGCCGCGACATCATGGTCCAGGGCTGGTACCAGGGCGGCATCTCGGTGTTCGACTTCACCGACTCAGCGAACCCCGTCGAGATCGCGTATTTCGACCGCGGCCCCGTCAACGCCGAGGACCTGATATCGGGCGGCTACTGGTCGGCCTACTGGTACAACGGTCACATCTACGGTGCCGAGATTGCCCGCGGGCTCGACGTGTTCCGGCTGACGGCGAGCGAACATCTGTCGCAAAATGAGATCGACGCCGCCAGCCTGGTGTTGTCCGAAGAGACCAACGTGCAACACCAGGAGCGGATCGTCTGGCCACCGAGCTCAACGTTGGCGCGCGCCTACCTCGATCAGCTCAACCGCGGCAGCGGCATCGAACCACAACGCGCCGACGCTGTCACTGAGATCCTCGGGCGCGTCGACCAGCTTGGCTCGGGCGACCGCGGCGCCGCGACGGTCGTCGCCGAGCTCGAAGCGCTGGCGACCGAGTTGGAGGGCCATGTCGAGGAAGCCGTTTGGCTCAACGTACAGCGGCTGGGATCGCTGGCCGACACGCTGAGAGGCATCGCAACGACGCTGCGGTGATCCCCGCCCTTGGCCTGGGTGGGCGAGCGGATCATCTGTACCGCGCCACTTAAACCCTTGGAAAATCCGGTGCCCGCAAGAACGTGAGGGTTCGAGTCCCTCCCTCGGTACTTCCATGTAACGAAGTCTCTGCAAGGGTTGCGGTGGACGACGGTCACATAACTCTCGACGATTTGACTGCCTCTTTCCCGCTGGAAACCGCCGATTGTCCCACCTTCATCGTCAAGGCGACCAAGCGCGTTTACCAAAACGGTTCCTCTTGCCGACTAGGCCGGATCTCTAGCACTGCTCGTTGATCCGTAATGGTGAACTCGGTGCTGTATTTGGCGGACAGGTCGCGAAGGCGAGCCAGGATCGAGTCTGCTCGGTCACCGGTCGCGACCTCCGCGAGCCCCCGACGTGACAGGAAACCAACGTCGCCGTATTCGGACCGGTAGGCATCACCCTCGTCCAGCTCAAGGGGGGTGAACCCGATACGAACAACACCACCATTCCGGATCGTTATCTCAGCCAGGACCCCCTCCCACGGTTGGTATTGGTCGTAGTACCCAATCTCGGGCTGGAGCCCTTGGTACGCCAAGCCTCCAAGCTGTCGGATCAGTGGCCTCCCCTTGTAGATCTCGATCCCATCGAACGCGCGATGCCCGTGACCGATGTACATCGAAGCACCCGCGTCGATCACGGCGCGTGCGAAATCCGTCTGCCATCCAGCAACGTCGTCGACCCGGATGTGCCCGTCCCCTGTCGCCTCGCCCGGCGTGATCTCGTCGAACTCGTCAAGGTCGATCTGGAAATGCTGATAGTAGATGACGAAGTCAGCGTGGGCCGCAGCTTCCCCTACTGCCGCTAGGTTACGGTCCCAGTCGTCCTGTCGCCCCGTCCAGACCCCGTTCACCGCATGGTGGATCGCATCTCGCTGATCGTGACTCGTCGTCGACGCCACCAGCCCGATCGTCACGCCATTCACGGTCAGGTAGGCGGGGGCCGTGGCCGCGGCAAGGTTGGGTCCAGCTCCGGCGTACGCGACGCCATGCGCATCCGCAGCCGTCCGCGTGGCGGCCACACCACAGTCGCCCAGATCCCACGCGTGATTGTTGGAGATCGACATCAGGTTGAAACCCAAAGATGCGAGAAACCCCATCACCGTCGCGTCGACAGCATGCGGGCCCCCGGAGTTCCCCGGACGCTGTTCCACCGCGAGGCGCGGTTCACCGAGAACCACCACGTACTCGTCAGGCACGCCACAGGCGTCTACCTCCGACTTTACCGCCATCTCGAAGTTGGTGAAGGCGACGTCAGCGTTCTGAAGGATCGGTCGCAGTGAGCCAAATGCGTCCTCCCAGGAGAGTCTCGGGTCGACCTTGATCAGTGCCTGCCCGGAGACCACCAGAGTGATCTCGGGTTCTGGAGGCGCTCCGCCACACCCGAGTCCTAAAACAACCAGCAGCGCCACGAACAACAAGCTTAAAACTCTCATTGGGTAGATGTGCGGCCTAGCTCGCGCCGCCATGCTTAGCCAGGATCGGAGAGAGCAACACGAGGCTCGTGACCAGAGCGACAGAGTTTCTCGCGGCTCGAGAATTCAACATATCGCCTCCTTTGGTGCCGACGCGCGGATCAGGCCAGAGCGATGCTCAGATGTGACCGGCATTTGAACACACCGCCAGGCAGTCCTCAACGCGGCCCACCGTCAGCTTCAGTCGCCGGTGCGAGCGCCATTATGGGAGCAGCCATCCACCAGGCGCACCGCGCCATCGCCGAGATTGACTCGAGCTGATCTGCCGAAAAAGGCACTGAGATCCTTCCACCAGTCTAGGCTCCGATCCGGGTGCGTTCCCTATCTCTCGCCCGGGTAGTTCAGGTCGAATGTCGTCAGGATCAAATTGTGATCGGAAGGAAAGCCGGTCGGCCACGTTGTCACCAGCCTCGTCGAAGTATTCCGGAGCCCCGCTCCTTTGTAGTAGAGCTGGTCAATTCTGCGACCGTTTCGATGTGTGGCTCCGGGGTTTTCCTGCACATCTGGATGGAGGCTTCGGAATGCATCGGTGAAGCCGGCTGCCAGCATTGTTGGTGAGGCGGGACTGCCGCCTCCATCGGTATGCGGAACGGCATTGAAATCGCCGCCGAACACCGTCGGGATGGTGTCCGATTCGGCGAATCTAGATTCGTTGAATGCGAACACGGCGGGGAACTGCTCCATCCCGTACCAGTTCGACATGGCGTACAGATGCTGGGTTTTGCTGATCGCAAGCTTGGTGGCGACCGTCATGAAGGGTGAGTCTTCTTCGACGTACACCTCTTCGATCGGATAGCGGCTGAGCACCGAGATATTGGCCCCTTGATTCAGGTAGTCCCAATCGACCGTTGTGGCGAAGTAGTAGCCCAGTTCTGCGGCAATGAAATCACCGGACGAGTAGGTCTCCTGCATCATCAGGACGTCGACGTTTTGCCGCTTCAGAATCTCGGCGATCGCAATTCTCGAGTCCCAGCCGTGCTCGTCTACGGTGAAGTGCTTGCCGCCGTGGAAGATGTTCCAAGCGCCCACCGTGATGGAGGTGATCTCTTCGTCGAGATCGGTGGTGACGGGCTTGAAGTACTCCGCGTACGAGTCCATCACTTCGCCGGCTGACAGCGGACGGTCCCAGATCGCTAGGTTGTCGATGTCGAAATCAGGCGGGTACAGGCGCTCTCTCTCGGTGAACGCCTGGGCGGCACTCTCGTCAATCACTACGTCGTCATCGACCAGCGTGTAGATCTTCAGAAGGGGTGCGACTTCCATGAAGCTGAATGCCTGATGGATCGTATAGGGGTTTTGCATCAGCTCGGCCTCGACCGCGCTAACCGGCTCGAAGTCAACCGATTGCATCGACTCGCGAAACGCTTCGCCGTCGGCACCGAGCAGTTGGGCCATCTCATCGACCTTTTGGTCGAAGAACCGCTCGGGCTCAACGATCAAGTTCACGAACTCCTCGGGGGCAACCTCGTTCAGGCCAAGGCGGTTGAATTCGTGGACGAGCTCCTGGAGGTTTTCGGCGCCCGTATGGATCGCCGGGAGTATCTCCGCCTGCTGACTTGCCTCGGTTCCGGCCCACCCAACGACCAACGGGGTGCCGCTAGTGAAATCAAAGCCCACAGAATCGTCGACGTTGTACACGACCTTATTGTGCCCGTCGTAAAACAACCGGATCTCCGACCGGACGCTATCATAGGTCATGGTGAGCTGGTGCCATCGCCCATCGTTGAGGGGCATATGCTCTCCGTTGTCGCGCTCGTAGGTAATCCGTCGCCCGCCGGAACCCATGTTCCATGCCCAGGTACCGCCAGAAATGTAGAACACCCATCCTGATTGCTTGTGCGAAGCGAGACTGTTGTCGACGAACTCCTTGTGCGAAAGCACCACGGTTCGCTCTTTGGAATCCATGGTGGTTCGTATCCAGTACTGAACCGAAAAATCTTCGCCTCGATCAAATAGCAGGTTCTCGCGATCGAGTGTCAGCAGCGCCGAAGAGTCACCCGCGGTCAGACTCAAAGCCTGGCCTTCGAGACCCGCTAGAAATACCACGGTTCCGCCCACCGCTCCGGCAACGGAAGCTCCCCCAGCATTGTCGATGTTTCCCTCAAACTCGAACCGAGCGACGGGTGCCCTGCCGTCTTGGCAAGACGAACCCCCGGCCAGCACATGGAAACTGCATATGACCAGGAACAACCCTGTCCGTCTCATGAGTTTCGGCAATCCTCCTGGTGGGGCCTCCGCATATCAATACTCGAGCGCCATCCCGCCGGCCGTTAGCTTCAATCGCCGGTTGTCTTGCTCCAACTTGTTCAATCTGGACTCCAATACGGTCTCTTCACTTATCGTCAATATTCTCCATGAAGATCTCTGTTAGATGGCGGTGGAGTTTCGATGGTAGCCGTCGCCTAGGAACCTCAGACGCTGGTTAGCGCCCCTCAGATCACTTTGGCGGCGGCGTCGTACAGAATAACCTGTGCCGGATCACCAGAGTGGCGATTCCGCCGACGATAAGGCTTCCGACCAACCCGCCGATCCAGGGCACGGGGTGCGCGTAGCTCTCCTTCAGGTGGAACAGGTAGTCATCATAGGCGGGATGCCCTCCAGTACCGGGGAGGATGAACGCAGTCGGCTGGATGGTCACGAACAGCAGCCAATCGAGGATCACGACATCCCATAGGTTCACGACCTGGAATAGGAGCCAGGCGTGGAGCGCCGCACCTCCGAATGCGAGGTGCCCTCCGCGTTCGCGCTCCAACGCAACAATCGAGCGCACCATCAACCATACGAGCACCACAATCATGCCGACACCGATAACGACTGGTAGGACCATCGGGAGGTCGTCCGGCGGTGTGACCGACTCGCGGATTGCGGGAGGGTAGTTCTCGAGCATGATCCAGGGGTCGATCAGCGCTGTGCCAACAATGATCGCGCTGAAGACGACACTGAGCAGCAGGCCGTCGCGGACGACACGGCCCAACGACGCGCCGATGTTTCCTTCTTGCAGTATGCTCCTCAATCTCCTGCCAACACAAAGGTTAGGACGTAAAAGAGGCCCACAACACCGAGGACCGGCACCACTCCGAACAACAACACCCACCCTGAATATTCCCTGTCGTGCAGCCGTCGCACGGTCAGCGACCACGCCGGAAGGAATGACGCAGTTACATAGATAATCGTCAGAATGGGGAACCCTTGGCCCGGATGAAGACCACGTATTCGGCTGGCCTGAGCGTCGGGGAAACTCAACAAAAGAAGAACATCACCGATCAGAAGCAGGCAAAAAACGATCAAATGGACCAGGCAGAAGTACCAATACGCCGCGCGCAACGAGCGGCCCTCAAAGTTAGCGTAGTCGCGCCATGCGTCCAGATACCAATCCCACGCATTCATTCGCATGCCGAAACTCTACGCCGGTGGCGGCGGAGTTTCACTGGTGCCGTCACCTGTCGCTTCCGGTAGCGCGTCTGCCAATCGTTGCGAGTAGCAAACCTTAGGCCGAACACCGCAACACGCTCAGTTCGACTTTTTGGCGTAATCCTCGAAGCGACGGAACGATTCCGGATGGTTTCGGCACCAGCAACGACAAGGGTTTCGGCACAAACCCGCGCCGTTATAGGATTCCTGAAATCAGCAGACGGGGGACTCACAATCCGGTGCCCGAAAGGGCATGAAGGTTCGAGCCCCTCTCTCGTTACTTATTTATTATCAGTGACTTAGGATGATCCAAGTAATAACGTCGTGCTGGGAGAAGAAACGTGAGCAGGCGGTTATGAGGGTACGGAAAGCGCAACACCTAGTCGCGGCGGCGCTTGCGCTCGCCGTAGCCGTGCCAGCCTTTGCCTGTGCCCAAGAGCCCGTCTCGTCGCCGGGATGCGTTAACGGTGAATGCGGGCCCGATTCAGCGTTCGAGGCGGTTCGCCAGCAGGCACTTACCGTCGAGCAGAACGACCTCGGCTATTGGCAGGCGGACCTCGGTGACGGCCACATCCTGATCTATGTGCCGGCTGGCCCATTCGATATGGGTTCTCGTGATGGGGAGCCCTTCGAACAACCCGTGCACCGCGTCATGCTCAGCGGCTACTGGATCGACAAGTTCCCGGTCACACTTGCGCAGTTTCGCAACTTCGTGGGGGATACCGGATACGTGACCGACGCCGAACGAGGCGAAGGCTGTTGGGTGGAGCAGCCCGGCGAGGTCCGCTACGACGCCAGCTGGCAGGCACCGTATGTCACCCAGCGCGAAGACGAGCCCGTGCTCTGCGTGAGCTGGAATGACGCGGTGGCCTACGCCACGTGGATGAGGGCGCTTACCGGCTTGCACTTCACACTGCCCACGGAAGCGCAGTGGGAGAAGGCGGCCCGCGGCACAGATGGGCGGACCTACCCGTGGGGCGACGCCCCTCCGGACGGCAGCCAGGCGAACTTCGCAGATGTCAGTTACGCGCGTGGATTTGCCGAGCGCCGGAATCCGAGCACCGGTATCGATGATGGGTACGTTCAGAGCTCACCGGTCGGAGCCTATCCGGCCGGCCGCTCGCCGTACGGTATCTACGACTTGGCGGGCAACACCATCGATTGGCTGTACGACTGGTTCGACGAAACGTACTATGCGAATAGCTCTGCGACTGATCCGGCCGGCCCGTCACGAAGTCTGGCCCGCCACAAGTTTTCGATTCCCGGCGGCTGGGGCAGCAACCTGCAACGCTCGATCCGAGGCGGTGCGTGGACCGACGCCTCGGGGCAGCTTAGCCTCGGAGAGGGCGGCCACAGCATCCGGGCCGACCGGCGCGAATCTACCGACCAGTTCAGTAGCGACGATCACATGAGCTTCCGGATGGCTGTCGACATGAGCCAGCCGCGGATCGACCTGGAGGGCGAACAAGGGACCATCACGATTCTGGACGAACCGGCGGCCGTCGTCGAACGGATCGGCGACGCGGATGTGATGTTCCAGTATCGGCGGTCGGCGGTTGCGGGCCGTGAGGGCCGGTTGTTTGGTGACGACGTGCCCTACGGTGATCCGTGGTCGATCGGCGCTCCCAACCCGGCTCTCTTCTCGAGCAACCAAGACATCCTCGTGGAGGGCCAGCGCCTGGCTGCTGGTACCTATGCCATGGAAATCGTCCCCGACGAGCTCCGCGGTGGCTCCGACGAGTGGGCCGTGATCTTCAACGAGTGGGAGGGCCGGGCGGGTGAAGGCGACGAGGCGCTGCGCGTGCGCTCGCACGCGCAACTCGAGGACAACTCCAAGGAACATCTGGAGGTTTTCTTCGACGTGCGATCCGAGCACGGTGTCATCGCGCGGATCCTGTGGGAGTACGTAGAGGTGCACGTCGCCCTCTCGGACGGCGGGCGGACGGCCGTCGCAGACCATGTCGCGAACGAGCCTCCAGCCATGGTAATGAACACTGTGGGGAGGAGCGAGTTGGCGCTTTCGTATCGTCGACGAGTCACCCACGCTACGCGGCTTTTCGGAGACCAAGTGCCTTTCGATCAAGCTTGGAGTTTTGGCGACGGTGGGGCCGTGCTCGAGGCCCGGGGCGCCCTCGTCCTCGGCGGCGAGTTGGTGAATGCGGGCCGGTATACTCTAACCGTCATGCCGCATGCCGAAGGGAGTTGGTCATTCACGTTGTCGCCATTGCCCGGGCAGGTGCTCGAGCCTGCTTCCGTTTCGTTCGAGGCAGCTGTCGACACAGGCGCGGAGTCCATCAACCGGCTGGAGTTCTATTTCGACCGTACGCGGGAGGGAACGAAGGTCCTCGTGATGGCTTGGGGGAATAAGACGGTTCGAGTGACAGTCGAAGATCCGGCGGCAGACGGGTTGTGAGTCCCCACCTCGTGGTCCGGGGTTTCGGGCGTTTCGTTGGGCTCACGTCGACAATTGCCATCGCGGCGGCCGGCTGCACACCTGCGGCGGAGGACACGGCGACCGGCGACTTCCGTCCTTTGTCGACAGGTTCTGTGGTGGAGCAAGTTGCAGCAGTAGCGGTGATGGCCAGCGTCAACGATCTCGGATATCGCGAAGTCGGCCTGGGGGACGGCCATCAACTCGTGCTGGTACCGGCGGGATCCTTCCCTATGGGGTCCGATGAGGGTCTGGCGGACGAACTGCCAGTTCACGATGTCGAACTCGATGACTACTGGATCGGCAAGTTCCCGGTGACCGTCGGGCAATTTCGCTCCTTCGCGGAGGACACCGGATACCTGACCGACGCCCAACGAGGCATGGGTTCGTGGCAATGGACCGGAGAGATTCCGGGGCCGGGGGAAGGTGGCGATCCCTGGCGGCCGATGGATGACGGGGCCTGGAACAACATTTACTTCGATCAGGGCGAAGGCCACCCGGTCGGCAGTGTGAGTTGGAACGACGCTCAGGCGTTTTGTGCATGGCTGAGCGAGCGACTGGGCCTGCCGGTGGTTCTGCCCACCGAGGCCCAGTGGGAAAAAGCGGCGCGCGGCGCCGACGGGCGCCGTTTCCCGTGGGGCAACGAAGCCCCCGACGGGCAGCGAGCCAACTACGCCGATGTCAACTTTATCGGTAAGTACGGAGAATACACGCGCCGTCCCGACGCCGGCATCGACGACGGCTACATAGAAACCTCGCCGGTCGATGCCTATGAGGCCGGTCGATCGCCGTACGGCGTGTACGACCTGGCCGGCAATCTCGGCGAGTGGGTATACGACATTCACGACGATGGCTACTATGCCGTCTCGCCGCGGCGAAATCCGAGCGGCCCGGAGCGTCCGGCCGCCGTTGCCGACGAGAGCATCGACCGCGTCAATCGCGGCGGGTCCTGGGTCGACTGGGCCGGCATCGAAGCCGACGGCAGCGTAGCCCCGAGAGGGGGGCACAGCATCCGCGCCGCGGCGCGCACCGGCGACGAGCAAAATTCGAGCGACGATCACATGGGATTCCGGGTCGCGATCGACGGACTGCGCAATGCCGAGCCGCCCGCTTCCGCGGATGATCAGAAGCCCGACCTCACGGGCGTGGAGATCGTCACCCACCCGGTAGCCGGCAACATCTACATGCTTGAAGCCACTGGCGACGTCGCCGGCAACATCGCCACCTCCGTCGGGCCCGACGGCATCCTCATCGTCGACGATCAGTGGGCCGAACTCACCGGCGCCATCACGGAAGCTCTCGACGCCCTCGATGGCGGCGCGTTGCGCTTCATCATCAATACGCACCACCACGACGATCACAGCGACGGCAACGCCAACCTGGTGCGAAGCAGCGAGGCGTTGGTGATTGCCCATGAGCGCGCCCGTGAGCGACTGCTGGCAAAGGACAGCGATCACTGGCCAGTGATCACCTTCGACAACGCCCTGTCAGTACATTTCAACGGCGAGGAGATTCGCGCCCTGGCAATCCCCGGTGGCCACACCGACAACGACGTGGTGGTTTTCTTCACCCAATCCAACGTGGTGCACATGGGAGACCTCCTGAACTCCGGTATCTCGAGCTTCCCGGTTGCCGACCTGGAATCAGGTGGAAACGCGCTGGCGATTCTGGCCAACATCGATGCGCTGCTGCCGATGATTCCCGATGACGCCACCCTCATCGCCGGCCACGGCCCCCTGTCCGACAAGCAGGAACTACATCGGCTGCGCAAGATGCTCGACGACACGATCACCCTGGTGCGCACTCAAAAAGAGGCTGGCCGCAGTCTCGAAGAGATCGTCGGCGGCGGGCTGGGCACCGAGTACGAGGATTGGGGTTACGGCTACATGTCAGCCAGCGGTTGGATCGAAATGATCTACCGCAGTCTCGGCGACGGATCGTAGGGCCGGCCGGAGGAGTCCGGCTGCGACTGGTTCGGCGGCCTACCGTCGCAGGCCGCCGTCAGAGCGATGAGGACAGTCAAGGGCAGGGACCAAACTAAACGGTTTACGGTCATGTCAGCACCACCGTAGGATCTAGACTCCACCGTACCAGTGAAATCCCCAGTCGGAATTGATGCCGCCGGTCCCCTTGCCAAAGCCGACCATCGAGTCGACCACCTGGATCGACTTCAGCCACTTGAGGCTCTTGTATCCGCATTGACGCTCGACCCGGAGCCGCACGGGCGCGCCGTTGCCAATCGGTAGGTCCTCGCCATTGAGGCCGTAGGCGAGAATCGTCTGTGGGTGCACGACCTCGAACATGTCGTAGCCTTCGTACCAGCCGTCGAAGGTGTCGATGACGACGTAACGCGCGCTCGATGTCACGCCACCAGCCGCCTCGATCACCCGCAGCAGCGGGGTGCCGGTCCACTGGCCAATGGCCGACCAGCCCTGTTCGCACACATGGGAGGTAATCTGCGTTCGTGCAGGCAAGCGCTTGAGGTCTTGCAGTGACAGCGACAATGGCTGCTTGACGAGACCGGTCACCCCTAGCCGCCAGTCGCTGAACTGACCACTCACCAGTTGCTGATACTCCTCGCTCCGTGGTGGTCCGTGCCATTGAGGAAAGTCGATAGTGATGTCGCTTGGCTGGTACTCTCGCGCCAGCGGCTGATCAGCGAGTAACCAACGGTTCGTGCTCATGGTAAGCACGTCAGCCACCCCGATCAGGCCGCCTCGGAGGGTAGGCGGCATAAAAGCATCCGAACACCCACCCGTCACTAGCAACCCACCGAGCGCGGAGACACTCGACAGTAGGCGCCGACGCGAGATGCGACTGGGGTACGCGCCCTGTTGCTCTTTCTGGCTTGAAACCGGCTTGCTCATGTCTCCTCCCTGGGCAGCTGGAACCTGCCTGTGATCATTGCACGAACGCGGTTGAGCGCTCCAGCCCGCAGCACCTCCAGCACATGCACCAGTACGAACAGCACGAACACGACGGTGCCGATCGAATGCAGCGTTCGCGCCGACTGACGGCCTCCGAACAAATCGAGCAGCCAGGGCCACGCCGCCGTGAAGCCTGGTGACTGTGCGAGCCCAGTCAATAGCATGAGAGGCATAAAGAGGAAGATGAGCAGAAGGTAGGAAACCTTCTGTAGCGTGCCGTAGTTCGTCGCCGATACGCGCGTCGGTGAGAACCAGCGCAGCTGGTTTCGGAGATCGGCTCCGAGATGCGTGGGCGTGAGTTCGTCG
>Ga0310120_10001350_pt1 | contig 18314 bp, 18 predicted proteins | sample CB27_AW_983_MG_FD_203506 | JGI IMG/M metagenome (GOLD analysis project Ga0310120, IMG submission 203506) | Marine microbial communities from Western Arctic Ocean, Canada - CB27_AW_983 | ecosystem: Environmental > Aquatic > Marine > Oceanic | place: Canada: Western Arctic Ocean | collected...
TATCAGAAAAAAATGTTAACCCTGTAAATTATAATTAAAATGGCAAAAAAAACTGAAACATCAGTAGAAGAAAAATTAAGAGCACTTTTTGATCTTCAACTTATTGATTCTAGAATAGATCAAATAAAAAGTGTCCGCGGAGAACTCCCGCTTGAAGTTGAGGATTTAGAAAATGAAATTACTGAATTAAATAAAAAGCTTGAAGATTATCAAAAAGAGATCAAAGCGAGTAAAGAAGGAATAAAATTTGAAGAAAACTCTATTTCAACAGCTAAAGAATCTCACAAAAAATATGTTGGTGATTTAAAAAAAGTTAGAAATAATCGTGAGTATAATGCTATAGTTAAGGAACAAGAGTTTCAGGAATTAGAAATTAAACTTTCTGAGAAGAAAATAAATGAGTATAAAACTAAACTAGAGGAAAAAGATACAGTAATTAAAGAATTAAAAGAAAAAATTACTGTAAGGTCAACTCATCTAAAAAGTAAGAGAAGTGAATTAGGAGATATTCTTAAAGAAACTGATAAAGAAGAAAAAAATCTTATTGAAAAATCTAAAAAATTTGAGAAGAAAATTGAGGATAATCTAATCGAAGCCTATAAGAAAATAAGATCTAATGTAAAAAATGGTCTTGCAATTGTTCCTATAGAAAGAAATGCATCAGGTGGTTCCTATTTTACTATTCCACCTCAAGTTCAAATGGAGATTGCATCCAGACAAAAAATAATAACTGATGAATATAGTGGAAGGATTCTTGTTGATCCAACACTTGCAGAGGAGGAAATGGAAAAAATGAAATCTATTTTTTCTTAATAAGCAGAAGCTGAAATTATTTCTTTGTTCTCCCTGTTAATATAGTCCATATAAGAAAATCCTGGTTCAATACTGTATGAACCGACTTCACCTGACTTATTGATAGCTAGATAAGCAACTTGGAATCTATTATCCTGTTTATTATTATCTATAATTCTCTTTACAGCAATTTCACAGGCCTCTTGAGGAGATTTTCCTTGTCTCATTAATTCAACAACAAGATAAGATCCAACAGTTTTAACTACTTCTTCTCCTAAGCCTGTTGCAACAGCTCCACCTACTTTATTATCTATAAATAAACCTGAACCAATTATCGGTGAATCGCCTACCCTTCCTCTCATTTTATATGCTAAGCCACTGCTTGTACAAGCTCCTGATATATTATTGTCTTTATCTAAACAAAGCATGCCAATAGTATCATGATTTTCTATATTTATAATTGGCTTATATTCTTGATTTTTTAACCAATCTTTCCACTCCTTTTTAGATTCTTTAGTTAATAAGTCTCTAGATTTATACCCCTTCGAGTATGCAAATTCTTCAGCACCTTCACCAGCAAGCATAACATGAGGTGTCTTTTCCATTACATCCTTAGCTAATCTAGCTACATGAACTATATTTTCAACAGCCATTACAGAGCCGCAATCTCCTAGATGATTCATTACACATGCATCAAGCGTAACAATTCCAGTTCTATCAGGAGCACCTCCAAGACCAACTGTTGTATTTTTTGGATTTGATTCTTCTATTGCAACACCTTCAACTGCAGCGTCTAAAGAATTAGAACCTTTATCTAATAATTTACCTGCTTTGAGATTCGCATCTGAAGTTTTCCATGTTGAGACAGATCTAACCATTTTGGTGTTTTTTATAAACTTAATCTTATTTTTTAAAATAGAAAAAACACCTAAACCGAAAATGTCAAAAACAAAAATTCTTCGATTCATAGAATTCTATTTTAAAGCTTCAAGTCTTTTAATTAGAGGAGGGTGAGAGTAATGAATAAACACATATGCTGGGTGAGGATATATATTTGATAAACTGTCAACAGATAATTTTTTTAAGGCAAGGGAAAGATGTTCACCGCTATATGTTTCTTTTGCATATGAATCTGCTTCAAATTCATTTTTCCTACTTAAATAATTCATGAAAATTCCTGAAATAAGAGATATAGGTGAAAAAATAAAACTAAAACCAATTAACCCTAAATGGAATGACATTTCATTACCACCCAAAGCATATGAAATCTCCGGTTGTTTTAAACAAAATTCAAGAAAAAATACTGTTATCCCTAATTGTATTATTGTCAATAAAAGTCCCGAAAAAATATGTTTCTTTTTATAATGACCAACTTCATGAGCTAATACTGCAACTAATTCATCATCAGTATGTTTCTCTATTAGGGTGTCATATAAAGCTATAGTTTTTTTTGGACCAAGTCCACTAAAAAAAGCATTTGCCTTAGTAGATCTTTTAGAACCATCAATTACATAAATATTTTTTAGTAGATATCCTACTTTTGATGAATATCCTTCAATTTTTTTTCTTAAATCACCATTGTCTAAAGGGGTTAGTTTATTGAATATTGGGACTATCAAATCAGTATAAAACATATTTATAAATATCATAAGAGCTGATACTCCAGCCCATAGCCATATCCAGAAACCTGATTCTAAAGTTTCGAAAAGATAGATAGATGGGAAAAGTAAAATAGAACCAATGATTATTGTAATAATAAAGGACTTGATTATATCTAGAAAAAATGTCTTTTTTGTTGTCTTATTAAAACCAAACTTCTCCTCTATAACAAAAGTATTATAGTAAGAGAAAGGAATAGAAATCATGCTAGATATCAAATAGAGGATTATAAAAAATATTCCTGATTGAATATAACTCGAATTATAGTTTAAAGAAAAATCATTTATATATCCATAACCATTAAAACAAAGAAGACCAATAATTAAAGTAAAACTAAACAGACTAGAGATTAGAGAAATTTTATTTTTTCTTATAGAATATTCTCTAGCTTTTCTATATTTTTCAGGTTTATAATAATCTTTAAGATCATTTGGTATTACATCTTTCCAATTTAAATGGTTTATATATTCTAATCCTGTTGAGAATAAAAAATTAAAAATTACAAGACCTATAATTATTAAAAACCAGCTTTCTGAATCCATAGACTATATGATTTTATATGATGGTAAATTTACTTAAAATAAAATTTAATAATATGTATTATGATAAGTTCAAAAGAATTATCTAATTAGCATCATGATTATCATATAGATATAACGGTAAAGCGAGAGAAAACCCTACAAGACATAAGCACGCAATATATCTTAACAACCTCAATGGTCTATTTTTTAGCTTGTATATCAAAAAGGCAAAAAATGCAAATACTGCAACTGTTAAATCCCCTAGAATCATTGATACTGCACTATTTGCATATGTAAGTTCAAAGAAATCACTCGTTGACCAATACCAATTGTTCTCTGTTAAATAATTAAATAAATGATAGTAAGGAACTGCTATCCCTATCATACAAAAGAATAGATATATTTTTTTCATATTTTTTTTTTATAAATTAATAAAATATTTGGGAATTATGATTTATTTATTGATTCTTTCAGGATAATCTGTAATTATTGCATCTACACCAAGTTTAATCATTCTCTCTATATCATCTAATTCATTTATAGTATAGGGAAAAACTTTAAAACCATTTGATTGAATTTCTTTTATATTTTCTTGATTTAGATCCTTAAAGTTTGGGTTAATAGCAATCGCTTTAACTTTTCTTGCAAAAGGTAAAGCTTCAATCGGATTCACCCTTGTGTTAACTAAAACTGCAATTGGAATTAAACTATTTAATGATCTAATTTTTTCTAATTCATCCCATTTGAAACTTGAAATAATAAATTTATCATTTGTCCAACCTTCTTTATTAATATATTGATTAATAATTTCATTAGTTCCAAAAGCAGTTCCACTTCCTTTAAGCTCAATATTCAATTTAACCTTTCCATCAATTAATATTAGAACCTCTTCCAGGGTTGGAATTCTATATTTATCAAGAACTGTTATCTTTTTTATTGAATCTAATTCAAGAGATTCTATAAGTCCTGATGCATTTGTTAGCCTGTCAAGTTTCTCATCATGAAAAACAACTAATTCACCTGTTTTACATCTAAAAACATCAATCTCAATACCATCAACTCCTAATTCCATAGCCTTCTTTATTGAAGGGATTGTATTTTCAGCAACGTGTCCCATGGCTCCTCTATGTCCTATAATCATGACTTTATTGTATTTAGTACAACTTAATACTGATATCAAAGTTAGAAATGATATTATAAATCTAAACATATTGAAAGATAAGATTTTATGAATAAAAATGAATAATTAGTATATTAGATAGATTCAATATTATTATTATGATTAGACTAATTTATCCTAGATAAAATTTTATATTAATTAATAATTATGAAATTATTTTCAGTGTTTTTAGGTGGTAGAGCAAAAAAATGTAATACAGAACTTCATGATGTTGTTTTTACATGTGGGAACAGTATTGAAGAAACATATTTAGACTTATTAGATAAATGGTTTGGAATTCCTGATAGACTTCATATTGATTCTTGGGTTGAATTATCTAATGTTGATGGATATAAAGTGTCTTTAAGTGAAAACAAAATTGAAAACAATAACAAATTATACTTTATAAACCTTGGCGCGTATGATCCTAATAAATTTGAAGAGTTACATGAAAGTAAATTTATGGTTGGGCCAAATAAAGTAAGAATTAAAAAAAGAGCAAAAGAAAGTATGATGATTGGCCTAGACCAAGTTCATACAGATGATTTATATGATGTTGACGATTGTATAGAAATAAATAAAGTATCTGATCTTTATGTAAAACTTGAAAAGTCTAACAATAAAAAAGAATTAATTTTTAACAATGGCTACTACCCTATACCTAAATCTGTAATTGAAGAATATAAACTTTCAAATGAAAAATAAAATGAAAAAAATAGTTATGGATAAGAGTAATTTAATTGAGTGTCATAATCGGATCAAACCATATATACATAATACACCTGTTATCACATCTACTCAAATCAATAACATGACAGGAGCAGAAATATATTTTAAATGTGATAACTTCCAAAAAATGGGAGCATTCAAAATGAGAGGAGCAACAAATGCAATCTTACAACTTCCAGAAAATAAAAAAAGAAATGGAGTTGTGACCCATTCATCTGGAAATTTTGGACAGGCTCTTGCCTTAGCTGCTAAAAGTATAGGTGTAAAAGCGTACATAGTAATGCCTTCAAATGCACCAGAAATAAAAAAAATTGCTGTGAAAGGATATGGAGGTGAGCTAATAGAATGTGAATCAAATGTAGAATCAAGAGAAGCCACTGCACAAGAAATCGTAAAATCTAAAGGGGCAACTTTTATCCATCCTTCAAACGATAATGATGTTATTCTAGGGCAAGGTACTGCTTGTAAAGAACTTTTGGAAGATTATAATTTTTTAGAATATGTTATAACTCCTGTTGGTGGAGGAGGTCTAATTGCTGGTAGTGCATTAGCAGCAAAATATTTTGGTCAAAATTGTTCAGTTATTGGGGCTGAACCATCAGTTGTTGATGATGCATATAGATCATTGAAAAGCGGAAAAATAGAAACAAATAGTACTACAAAAACGATAGCTGATGGACTAAATACCCAATTAGGTGACAAAAACTTTCCAATAATTCAAAAAGAAGTTCATTCAATAATTAGGATAACTGAAGATGAAATAATTGAATCAATGAAAATTATATGGGAACGATTAAAAATTGTATGTGAGCCCTCTTGTTCACCTTCATTAGCAGCAGTTTTAAAAAATAAAAAGTTTTTTAATAAAAAAAAGATTGGAATAATAATTTCAGGAGGGAATGTTGATTTAAATAAACTTCCTTTTTAAAAATTGAACCTAGCTTATAAATGCTAGATAGACGAGCCATCCTGTTAAACCTATCATAATTGCTGACAAAGATAAATCTTGCCATTTTTTAAGCTTAATCTTTTTCCACAAAATGACTTGCCAAAAAATAAACATAATATAAAGAAGTATGCCTGTAGTGTTGAAATCCATAAACATATAGTAAAAATAAGATAAGTTTTAGGTTGATAACTAAATTTCTTTATTTTTAAGTAAAATAATATTAAAAAAACCTATATGACAGCACAAAATAGAAGGGAATTTATTAAGAATACGTCTCCTCTACTGGCTCTTCCACTTATCAATGTTAAGAGTCTTTTTACAACTAGTCCAGACAAAATTCTATATAATGCAAACATAATAACAGTAGATCCAAACAATCCTAAAGCTCAAGCAATTGCAATGTTTGGAGAAAGAATTATAGCTATTGGAGAAAATGATAAAATATTAAGACTATCAAATTCAAATACTAAAAAAATTGATATTGGTGGAAAGACAATTGTGCCAGGATTTATTGATGCTCATTCTCACCCAGCCTCATCTGGTCTTTCTCATCTAAGAAATGTTGATATTGATTTGCGTTCAATAAAAGAAATCAAAAATGCTATTTATGAAAGAGCTAAAATAACTCCTCCAGGAGAATGGATTTTAGGTTTTAAATATGATGACACAAAGATTAGAGAAGGAAGACTGATAAATAGATATGATCTGGATGAAGCTGCGCCAAATCATCCAGTAAGAATTACACATCGAGGAGGACACTCAACGTATGTTAATTCAAATGCTTTGAATTTAATGGGATATAATCGAGACACTCCTGATCCAGAAGGAGGAAAAATTGGAAGAGATTCAAAAAATGGAGAATTGACAGGACAATTATTAGAAACTGCTGACTATCCTTTATCAAAATTAATCCCTGATAAATTTACCCAGAAAGATTATCAAGAAGGAGTTAAGTTAATAACTAAAATGATGACAAAAAGTGGTGTTACATCTGTTACAGAAGCATATGGATCTTCGACATTTCTTAGAGCATATCAAGACTCGTATGATGCTGACGAATTATCTATGAGAGTTTATAGTATGATTTCTTATAGAGAAATTGACAAGTTTATTGATGCAGGAATTAAGACTGGTTTTGGAGATCATTGGTTAAGGATTGGAGGAATGAAAATCACAATAGATGGTTCAATTTCAGAAAGAACTGCAAGATTATCAAAGCCATATATTGGACGACCAAACGATTACGGAATTATGGTTATGGAGGAAGAAGAAGTCTATAAATACGCTCATAAAGCGCATACAAATGGATGGCAAGTAGGAGTTCATGCTAATGGTGATGTAGGAATTGATAAGACATTAAATATTTATGAAAAACTTCAAAAGGAATATCCTCGAATTGACCCTAGATTTAGATTAGAACATTGCACGGTAATTAACAAAGATTTGGTAAGAAGGATTAAAGAATTAAATGCTATTCCAAATCCTTTTTCAACATATGTTTATTTCCATGGAGAGAAAATGAAGCAATATGGAAAAGAAAGATTGGAAAACATGTTCGCTGTTCGAAGTTTTCTCGATGCTGGAATAAAAGTTACACAAACCTCAGATTATCCACCTGGCCCTTATGAACCTATGATGGCTCTTCAGTCTAGTGTAACAAGAACAGACATTAGTGGAAATGTATGGGGTCCATCTCAAAAAATTAGTGTTGAAGAAGCAATTAAAGTTGGAACTATACATGGAGCATATGCTTCATATGAAGAAGGGATAAAGGGGAGTTTAGAAAAAGGAAAATTAGCTGATCTTGTTGTTTTAGATAAAGATCCAAGAAAAGTTGATCCAATGGAAATTATTGATATTCCAATTGAGAGAACAATGGTAGGAGGAAAATGGATGTACGAATCTTAAATTAATTATAAAGATTACTGATATGGAACATAAAAATGAGGATATAATACTTAAAAACAATCTTAATCATACACTTTTTGCATGGTCAAAGCAAAAAGGAATTAGTCCTTTGAGTATAGATAGAGCAAAAGGAGTTTATTTGTTCGATCAAGAAGGAAATAAAATAATAGATTTTTCCTCTGGATTAATGAATGTTAATATAGGTCATGGTGATCAAAGAGTTACTAATGCTGTAGTTAAACAGATGGAAAAGGTTAGCTATGTAACACCATCTGCAATTACTAAAGCACGAGGGGAGTTAGGGAAAAAACTATCAGAAATTTGTCCTGGAGATTTAAATAAATCTTTTTTTACTGTTTGTGGAGCTTCAGCAATTGAAAATGCAATTAAGTTAGCAAGACTTTATACTGGCAGACATAAAATTTTAACAAGATATCGATCTTACCATGGCTCAACAATTGCAGCTATGTCTGCTGGAGGAGATCCAAGAAGACATAAAGTTGATGCACAACAAGCTCCTAATTTTGTTCATCTAGAGATACCTTATGAATATCGCTCCAATGGGAGTAATTGGGAACAAGAATGTTTTGATCAACTTGATAGAATTTTAGCATATGAAGGTCCAGAAAACTTTGCAGCTATTATTATGGAAGGTGAATCAGGAACTTCAGGATGTCTTAAGCTTCCAAAAGGGTATTTTAAAAAACTAAGACAAGTTTGTGATCAGCATGGAATTTTATTGATTTCCGATGAAGTGATGAGTGGTTTTGGAAGAACTGGTCAATGGTTTGGAATTAATAATTATAATGTTATACCTGACATGATGGTTTTGGCTAAAGGGATTACCTCAGGTTATCTCCCTTTTGGGGCTTTACAAGTGAGTGATTCAATTGCCTCTCATTTTGATAATATTCCAATGATGCTTGGATTAACTTACTCCGCTCATCCTGTTGGTTGTGCTGCAGCACTAGAAGTGATTAATATTTACGAAGAAGATAGCCTTATTAGTAATGCTAAGAATATGGGAATATATATGGAAGAGCAAATTCAATTGTTAAAGAAAAAGCATCCATCTATTGGTGATTTTAGGAATACAGGACTTCTTGGCTGCATAGAACTAGTTAAAAATAAAAAATCTAAGGAGCCTATGGCTCATTTTAATGCACCTCCAGAAGAATTAAAAGTAATGGACAAAGTAAAAGCTAAAATTTCTGAACTGGGAATGTATACTTTTAGTAAGTGGAGCTATATATTTATTGCACCCCCACTTTGTATTAACAAAAAACAAATAGACGAAGGATTATCGATTATTTCTCAAGCTTTAGAAATAGCTGATAGAGCCTGTGAATAGAGATAATAATCTACCTAAGATAACTACCACCGTTAATATCAATAGTTGATCCAGTGGCATGATCAAGATTTCCAGAAACTATCAGTGATACCAATGGTGAAATATCTTTGGGTTCAGTTAATCTATCTAAAGTAATCCCCTTCTTAACTATTTCTTCTCCATGCTCCTCAATAAAACTTTTAGCCATATCTGTTTTAACAAAGCCAGGAGCAATACTAATCGCTACAACATTATCTATTTCTCCAAATGATCTTGAAATAGTTTTTGTTAATGAAATCAAACCTCCTTTGGAACAAGCATAAGAAATGTAATCTTGCTGTTCACCTCTAAATGCTGCCCTAGAAGATATGTTTATAAATCTTAGTCTAGTTTTGATTTTATTTTTTCTTTTATACTTTATAAACTCTTTAAAAATTAATCCAGGAGCTTTTAGATTCACACTAATAGTTTTATCAAACATCTTACCCCACTCTTCAATATCTAGAGATATATCAGCAGATTCTGCAATTCCAGCATTATTTATAACACAATCAGGAAAAGATAATTTATTAGTTGTTTCATCTACCAATTTTTTAATATCATTATAAGAAGAAAGATCTGCTTGAATAATTACTGAATTAGATTTATAAGCACTTAACAAGTCTTCAACTGAAGATTTATTTCTATTACAATGAAGTACTAAATCATGCCCTTGATCAAGTAAATCACTTGCAATTTGGTAACCAATTCCTTTTGATGAACCTGTAACTAATACAACCATATGGTTAATATATGAAAAAGGAAATTATAAATAAAAAATCTAAGGAGTCTTATGATATCTCTGCTCTTTTCAGTTCTTCCGTTACTCGCATACCTGATTCTATTGCCCCATTCATAGAAGCTCTTTGAATTGCCGTATGCTCACCAGCAAAGAAAACAGGTCCCTCAGGTTTTGCTAATATCTCTCTAAAGCCTTTCTGACCAACTCCAGCAAAAGAGTAACTTGCTTTTACCCAAGGATCTTCATTCCAATATTTTACAACTCCCTTCTCCCAGAACTTTGGTGCTTCTGGCCATATATTTCTACAAGTCTTTTGAGCTATATTTAGTCTTTCATTTTTATCAAGCCTTCCAAGTTTTATTGCATCTTCTCCTGAAGTAAAGCTTAGCAATATTCCTCGTGGTCCAGGTTGATCAATTGAAAAATGATAAACCCTTCGTAGTGGAGTGTCAGTAAAAACACGTTGTCCAATAGAATTTTTATCATCCCAAAATCTTTGTCTATACTGCATTGCTATTTTCATTGCATGCCCATATTGTTGGTTGTTAATACAATTTATTTTTTCTATAGAAAAACCAGGATTGATATCTATGTTTTTTAATATAGATGCTGGGATTGCTAATACACATTTTTTTGCCGGAATTTGCACAAGTCTTTCGTTCTCTTTAACTGTTGCAGTGATACCATTAGAATCATAATCAAGACGTTGCAAAGCTCTATTATACATAATTTTTGTGCCCAATTTTTTTGCAAGTGTTTTAGGTAGCTGATCGTTACCTCCAAAGATTCTTCCTTCAACTGTATTTTCGCTAAAGTTTGATGTTCTTATATTAGACAATACCATATACAATGCAGACATTTTTGATGGAACTGCAGTCTCTTCAGTCGCATTTGCATATGTATATAAATCAATAATATCTTTTGGGGCACCGCCTTTCTTTAGAATATCTTCAACTGATATTTTATCCAATGCCTGTACTTCTGGAGAACTTATACCCTTTTGTTCAACTAAGTCTATCCACTTTTGGATATATTGAACTTCCTGACCAAATAATTTACCCTCCAAGGTTCCCTTAAAAGGCAATAAATCTCTACCAGATCTTAATCCTTCAATAGTTGAAGTCTGGCCTTTTACATAAACACCATCATATTGTTTTGCTGGCAAAACTTTTAAATCAAACTTTTTACAATATTCATGAATATATGTATCTGAGCTATCTACATATTCAGCTCCCATTTCAGAATATAAATTATCAGAAAAAGGTTCTCGATAGGTGCTTACTCTTCCCCCTGGACGAGAACGAGCTTCAATCAAAATCACATTAAACCCAGCTTGGTCTAATTCATAAGCACAAGATAGACCAGCTAGACCCGCACCTATTACAATTATTCGTTTATCATCAGTTGAATTAGAAAAAATTGATGAAAACGGTAAAGGATAAAAAGAAAATAAAGAAGTAGTTAATCCTGCCTTCTTAATAAATTTCCTTCTTGTTAATTGGTTTTGATTTTTAATCATATATTAAAAATACAAAAATTACTTCCTTAAATAAGTGAGATTAATAAGGATAATATCGATTAGTATATTTATTTTTAAATTTATCTTAATTAATTAATAATGAGAAAACAACTACTCTTTATTGTAACATTATGCCTTCTCAGTTGTTCTGAAGACAAAACATTGCAAAACATTTCTTCAATTGAAAACCCTAATTTCGTTTTAATATTTATGGATGATTTAGGATACGGAGACATAATGCCGTTCGGATCTATAAATTATGAAACTCCACATATAAACAAACTTGCAAAAGAAGGAATGTTGTTTACTAATTTTTATTCAGTGCAAGCAGTCTGTAGTGCCTCAAGAGCTGCCCTATTAACAGGATGCTATTCAAATAGGATAGGAATAAGTGGAGCATTATTCCCAGCCTCAACTACAGGTCTTAATGAAAATGAAATTACAATAGCTGAATTATTAAAAGAAAAAGGGTATGCAACATCTATATTTGGCAAATGGCATCTAGGATTCCAAGAAAAATTTCTTCCTCTAAATCATGGTTTTGATACCTTTCTAGGCTTGCCTTATTCAAATGACATGTGGCCTGTTGATTTTGATGGAAATCAAATATCTGACACATCCAATTGGAGAAAAAAGGCTTACCCACAATTACCTTTAATTGAAGATTTCAAGAAAATTGATGAAATTAGAACATTAGAAGATCAAGCTAAACTCACAACTTTATATACTGAGAAGTCTGTTGAATTTATAAACAATAATAAAGACAACCCATTCTTCTTATACGTACCCCATTCTATGCCTCATGTTCCTATAGCTGTATCAAATAAATTTAAGGGAAAAAGTTCCCAAGGTCTATACGGTGATTTAATGATGGAAATTGATTGGTCAGTTGGCGAAATAGTAAAAGCATTAAAAAAGAACAATTTAGAAGAAAACACACTTGTGATTTTCACAAGTGATAATGGACCATGGTTAAATTTTGGAAATCATGCAGGATCTACAGGAGGACTTAGAGAAGGTAAAGGAACAAGTTTTGAAGGAGGTCAAAGAGTACCAACAATAATGAAGTGGCCAAAAGTAATTTCAGCTGGAAGTATCTCAAATAAAATTGCAGCTACAATTGATGTTTTGCCTACAATTGCTAATATAGTTTCATCTAACCTTCCTAAACATAAAATAGATGGTGTTGATATATCTCCCATCCTAGAAGGAAGAATAGATTCTAATCCTAGAGATCATCTATATTATTATTATGGAAAAAATAATTTAGAAGCAGTAAGAAAAGATAACTGGAAGTTAGTATTCCCTCATGAAAGTCGCTCGTATAAAAATGTACTTCCAAAAAACGATGGCCATCCTGGACCTTATTCTATATTTACAACAGAATATGCACTTTATAATCTTAGAAGAGATCCTGGTGAAGAATATAATGTAAAAGAACTTTATCCAGAAATTGTCAAAGAGCTTGAAAATTTAGCTGAAATAGCAAGAAATGATCTAGGAGACGATTTAAATAAACGAATAGGGAATAATATAAGAGAACCTGGTAGTATTGAATAGATTTTGATACTTTTGTTTTATATGTTTTTTTGTTATAATGGCAGATCCTAAAATCTTAGTTTACTTTATCATTCCATTTTTTTTCATCATGTGTAAACCACAAAAAAGTGAGGAGAAGGATAATCAATTATCCATCCCTGGTGTCAGAACATGCTTTTGGTCAAGGGGACCTGTAAGTTCTGACCCATATATAAACATAGCCTATCCAGATGCTGGAGTTTTTTATTGGAGTGCAGTTTTTACAATTCCAAAAGGAGCAAAACTTGAATTAGAAGGTGAATTTCCACACTCAAGATATATGTCATTTATAAGTTATGATGGAAGAGGTATCCCTCAAGAATCTATAGCAGACTATTTAATAGATGCTGATTCAGGAAATCAAAACCCTTTTTTGGAAGGTGCTGATAGAACTTCTACTAAGCGATCATATAAAGTAGAAATAAAAAATCAACCTGCTCCCTCGCTCCAAGCAGAGGGAATCAAATTGTTAAAACCAAGTCTTGAAGATCAAATTGATTTGAAAAGCAGAATTCAAAATACTCTTCACGCCCCTGCCTATGTAAGAGGTCAGCAGTCTGTCGTATACAGAATTTATGTTCCTGACAAGGGAACTGATGAAACAGGTGATGTTGGACTTCCTTCACCAATACTAACCATGGCTGATGGAACGGTTTACAAAGGATCTGAAGCATGTCGACTATTAAAAACTAAACAGCCTATACAGATCAAACCTGATGCTGTAGGTATTACTATGGAGAAGTATTACGAGATTACAAATATTAAAAATAGACCTTTTGCCCATCCTGCTACCAATCCTCCAACTTGGTATTTACAATATGATAGAAAATTTTTAATTGGTATGTATACTGGTGAAATGCCTGATAGCCCTCGAAAAAGCACAGGTGGGTTTTATCCTAATGTTGACAATAACTACATACGAACTTTTATTAATAGAAAATTTGGAAAAGTTTTTGTTTTAAATGGTAAGATACCCAAAACTCCAAAAACATGGAATGGAAATGAAAAAATGACTAATGAAGAACTTGTTTATTGGTCACTATGTTCAGTTCAAGGATTTGCAAATACCAGAGTTAACGATTGCTTTTTTGATGAACAAGTTCCTGTAAATGAAAATGGAGAATTTGTTGTTGTTGTTAGTCGGAAAGAGGACCGCCCCCGAAATGCAAGAGTTGAATGTGGATATGGTTGGCTTCCGATAGCTGATGATGGGGATGGTGTAAATGATGAAGATATTGGGGTTTTACAAATTCGTAACCTACTCGCCTCACCCGATTTTAAACATTCGATTCAAAATATAAAACAAATTGGAACAGAAAAAGAAGTCATGGGAGAGTATTTCCCTAGATCATTTTATACTTCTAAAGAGGCTTTTGAAGCTTTCTTCCCATGTTATCCAGAAATAAAGAATTGATATGATGAGAAACTTTTTCAAATTTTTTGCGGGATTAATCTTTTTTCTGTTCATTGGATGCTCATCTCCAGAGCAGTATTCAGAGCAAATAACAAAGGCAGATCAGCTTATTTCAAATACTCTTAATACAAATCATTTGCCAGGGATTTCCGTAACAATTCTCAAAGATGGAAATAAAATCTATTCTAAGGGGTTTGGCTATGCAGATATAGATGAAAAGAGAAAAATTTTGCCTTCAAGGACTAGATTTAGAATTGGAAGTATTTCAAAAACACTAGCTGCTTCTGCCTTAATGAAATTGGTTGAAGAGGGAAAAATAGATTTGGATGGTAGTATATACTTTTATGTTCCAGACTATCCTAAAAAGAGATGGAAATTTACATCAAGACAAATTGCTGGTCATCTTTCTGGGATAAGACATTATAAAGGGGATGAAATGATGATCAATAAAAACTTTTCAAATGTTAAAGATGCCTTGAGTGTTTTCAAAATGGATTCCCTTTTGCATGAACCAGACACAAAATATAATTATTCCACCCATGCATGGACCCTTCTTAGCGTGGTAATTGAAAATACTTCTGGTGAGCCTTTTTTAGATTATACGCAGGCCAATGTTTTTGATTTATTAGACATGAAAAATACACATGCAGAACAGAAAAATTTGATAGGCGTTGAAAAGGTTAGTTACTATTTGTTAGATTCAACTAAAGCAGCAATTGTTGCACCTGAAGTTAATAATAGTTGGAAATGGGCTGGCGGAGGTTTTATATCAACAACAGAAGATGTAGCAAAATTTCTTTGGGCTCATTCCAATTACGACTACCTAACTGAAAAAAGTATAACGGAAATGATCACTCCTCAAAAAACTATGGATGGGGAGAGTACTAGCTATGGCCTTGGTTGGGAAACATTTTATGATAAAAATAATAATCCTTTGATTGGACATACTGGAGGTTCTATAGGGGGCACTTCTTATGCTTTTATGGCTCCTCATTCGAATACAATTGTAGTCATGACAACTAATTTGTCAGATGCTAGTTTTGGAGATTTAGCAAATGATTTGTTTGAGCTCTTTGAATAATTAAAATCTTTGCTCGGTTTTTTGTTCATATGCGGTAAATTTCCACCATTTTTACGATTCGTTTTGCTGCCGCAACTGCTGAAGAGTAATCCTGTGAAAAGTTGAGTCGGATACTATCCATACAAGCTGGGTCAAATTCTGTTCCAGGCGTAACTATCACATTTGCCTGATAACGAAGTAAGTGTATAAAAGTATATAAATCTACACGTAGCGGGGGTAGTTGTGGGAAAAGATAGCTACCAGCCTGTGGGCTTGCTGTATAGATATTAGCAGCCCTGAAAGTTTTTAGTAATTCATCTCTTATTGATTCATGTTCTCGAATACGATTTTCCATCCAGCCTAAAGGTTCCTGAAACCAAGTATCAAGAACTGCTTGATTGTATCCTGCAGCACGCAAAGAAACGATCGCTTGAAGGGATTCCATTCTTTCAATCAATTTTGGTGTGCCAAATGCAACTCCAAGGCGAAATCCGCTAAGAGATTCAGTTTTTGATGGCCCCATGATAGTAATAAGATTTTCAGGCTGAACATCACAAGAACGAAGATGAGTATAGACCTCACCACTATATAGCATTCTAGAGTACAATTGATCCACGATTACACTAACTTCATGTATTGCTGCAAGATCTGCTATTTTAGTTATTGTAGTTTTTGAATAGACAAGACCTGTAGGATTATTGGGTGTTGAAAAGACTAAAACCTTTGCTCCTGATTTAAATGCGTCTTCAATTCGATTTAGATCTGGGCTGTTTTCAGATTGAGAATTCTTGTAGTTTAGAGGAATTGGTAAAATGTCACCTCCAAAAAACTTAACAAGTTTGCGGTTGGCAAAATAGTCAGGATCAACTACAGCAACTTTTGTCCCAGCATCAACCGTTGAAGCAAGTGCCAAAAATAATGCCCCTTGAGTTCCAGGAGTTATAATCAATTCGCTATTAGCTTCAATTGGCCGGCCAGTAAACTTCCCAAGGCTAGCAGCCAGTCTATTTCGTATTTCAGCAGATCCTCTATACTCAGTATAAGCTTGAGATCCACCTCTACTAAAACCCTCTTTCCAAGTTTTATCAGAACTGGGCGTTGGAGGAAAGGCATCTACATCCCCGTGGGAGAAATCAATAGGAACTCCATCAAGTTTCTCGCCAAGCATAATGGTATTAAGATCTCCTAGATTTTGTCGGCCTTCCTGACCAGGAGCATTATTTGTATCAAGAGCTTTAAATTTTTCATCAAGTGTCATCATCTTGTAATTTTAAAAACAATTCTTAAAATCTTTTTGCTTTGGCAATAAATCTAAATTGTTTATGTTTTTTAAATATATAAAACTTTTGTTTTTATTACAATACAAAAGATTGCTAGTGACAGTTCGATATTTACTTTTATCATGCAAAAACAAGTATACTTACTCTAAACAAATAATAAATAATAATTTTATTGTGTAACGTTTGCTTCTCATAAATAAAAGTGTTACGTTTGCGTTACATTTTAAAAAAAATAAAATTATGAACAACATAGAAGAATTGATTCCATTTTTTGGAATGCTAACAGGGATTATTATCCCACTTGCAGTCTTTTTCTGGCTTTATCATGAAAGTAAAAACAAGAATGCAACAATAATAGAAATATCTAAAAATTTGAATGACCCTTCAAAAGTAGAAGAATTATTAAAGATTTTTGAGGAAAGAAAAAAAGAACCAATTGATTATCGAAGAAATGGAGTTATAACTCTTTTTGTTGGTATAGGTTTATATTTTCTTGGCTTTTTGGCGATTGGCAGAATTTTAGAAGGAGTTGGAGGTTTGGTTGCTTTGATAGGAGTTGGACAGATAATTGCTGGATATCTATACCCAAATACAGGTAAAGAGCTTACTGATGCTGTTGAAGAGTACGAAAAGAAATAACATTGGGAAAGGACCACAAAAAACTCTTAAATAATTTAGAAGAACTTAGAAAATCTAGAGGTTTAACTCAACAAGAACTATCAGTTGCTGCTGAGGTATCAAGAAAGAGTATAAATGCTATTGAGAATGGGGTATACGTTCCATCTACAGTATTAGCATTAAAGATTGCGAAAACAATTAAGTGTAAAATTGAAGACTTATTCAAATTACCCTAAAGTGGTTTATTTTAAAGATGGTAAGGATGTTAGATTATATAAGTTGAATAATAGATTTTCTTAAGGTTCATCAATTAATTACTTAGCTGTACCATATAACCCTTACTTGGGTCAATTTTTCCTTTTAAGGATTTTAAATACAGTTCATGTAATTCTTTGGGATCATTAAAATATTTTAGTTTTATGTCATGCTTAATTTGCATAATAAATTCTTTCAATAAGTCTTCAGCTAATAATGTGGTTTTTTTAACTCCCATTGTTCTGTATCTTTTTTCAGCATGATTTGGAGCAAAGAAAAATTTAGAATTAGGAATTGATTTAAAATTAGTTTTTGAAGACCAATCTGCTAATCCTATTAAACTGACGTATTTTAATGAGTCTGCTAAATAATCAGATAATTTTTTTAGATAATCAGAGTTCCCAGCAAAATCAACTATTATTGATTTTGATGTGTTAAGTTTTTCCTCTGCATTACCATAAGATAAAACGGTGTCATAAAATTTAATTTTTGATAAAAATTTTATGTTTTTATCCGATGTAATACCTATAATTTTTTTCTTGTCTTCTAGTTTATTTTTAGATAACAAAAATGCCAAAGATAAAGCTGTTTTAGAAGATGCGCTTGTCAGGATTATCTGATCACATTCAAAAAATTTTTCATCTTTCAAGAAAAAATAATTCAAAAACGAAGTTAAAAATAGAGGTTTTATTAAAGGATGATATTCTACTGATTCATCTGTATTTTTTGAAATTTTTAGATAATGATTGTATACTGAAGGAA
>Ga0310120_10001351_pt1 | contig 18299 bp, 13 predicted proteins | sample CB27_AW_983_MG_FD_203506 | JGI IMG/M metagenome (GOLD analysis project Ga0310120, IMG submission 203506) | Marine microbial communities from Western Arctic Ocean, Canada - CB27_AW_983 | ecosystem: Environmental > Aquatic > Marine > Oceanic | place: Canada: Western Arctic Ocean | collected...
ATCGTCCAGGACCATGGGTAGCTGAATACCGCGCCGCCCGTACATTGCCACCATGGCCATCCTCAGACTTACAAACAATTGCTCGCGCGTACCGGTACTGAGCACTTCGACAGGTAGCGACTCGTGGTCAGCGGTTTCTACAAACAGGACATCCATGGCCAGGGGAGTCCAAACACGCGTGTAACGCCCAGCGGTAAGCTTTCGCAGGTAACCGGAGGCTTCCAATAGCGTTTCGGGTTGCCTGTTCTTTTCATATTCTTCCCGAATCCTCTCCAGCATGCAGTAAACAACCGCTCGCTGGCGCCACGCTTTCCGGGCGCTGGAAATCTGTTGATCTATTTCGTCGATCTCCAGCTGTTTATGTGCGAGGGAGCGATCTTCGGCGCGGTAACGTTGCTGTTCTACAAGTTGACCTCTCCGTTCCAAGAGCCCTTTAAGTTCGACGTCGATCTGCTCGTCGCGGGCTGTAATTGTTTCGAAGTCTTGTTGCAAGGACTCGATCTTTTCCGGGGCCAGGGAGGCGGCAAAGTCTTTTTCCGAGCCCCGCCGCCCGATCGCAGCAACGATTTCTCGACAGACACCTTTGCGTTTTTCGCGGAGCTTGTCGCATTTCGCATGTTCGTCGGCCAATTGACGCAACGCCGGCTCATCCTCCACACTCCACTGCTCGAACATTGCCTCGCGACGGCGTGTCAGTCCCACGACCACCCGGGCGTGCCGTGCTTCCTCCGCTTTGAGTTCCCTGGCTCTTGTTTTCAATTCATCGCGGTGCTTGAGCTGCACTTGTTGGTGCCGATGGACTTCCAGCATGTGGGCCAGTTGCTCCAGGGGCGACATCTCTTCCTCGACCAGGTTCGTCTCCATGGCCAGGTTGTGAACCCGCTTGACGACGGTCTCGAACTCACGACGGCGGCGATCACACTCCTCACGACGACCGGCTCTCCGCTCTTGAAGGTTTTCCAACTGCCGTGAGAAGCGGGCAATCCCATCGATGTCCACCGGTTTGACCGTCTCGGCCAGCCCCAGAGACCGCACTTTGTTTTGCCAGTTGCCCAGGGCAACCTCATGTTTTTTACGGGCTTGCTCAAGCCGCGACTTGGCCGTGGCAATCTCTTGCTGGGCAACACGACGTTCATTTTCCACGGGCAGGGTCTTTTCGAGTTCGCTCAAATGGTGTTCTGCCTGCTCCAGCTTCAGTGCTGCGGACCCATCAGCAAGCGGAGTCTCCTCAGCCAGCTTTTTTTGTTCTTCCTGGGCTTGCTTGAGTCCGTCTTCTGCGTGCTCCCGTTCCAGTTCCCAGGCATCGAGTCGATCCCCTGCTATCCACTCACGGACGAACTTTCCCACAACGGCGGCGATGCAACCGACAATTCCCAACGGCCCGACCCAGCCAGCCAACGCATGCAGAATCGAGCCTGCCGGAAGCCACCCAATCAAACGCGAACCAACCAGGACACAACTGACGACGAAGGCGACCAACAGAAATGAAAACCAGTCGAGTGACAACAGTTGGCTTTCGGCAAACTCATAATTCTTTTGCCGCAGGTCGCGCAGGTCGCGCCGGGCCCGCCCAACGTGCTGCTCGACCTCAAGCCGGTTACGCAAAGTGGCCACCAGGTTGGTGGTCGCCTCGATATCGCCAGGCAAGCCCCTTTTGTCGCTGTTGGCTGCAGTCGCTGTCAACTGGTCACCGCAGTTGCGTTCGCTATGATGCCGCGTAGCCAACTCGGCCTCAGCCCTCTCGACAAGTGTTTCGGCCGACTCGATCGCCCGTGCCTGGGGCTGTAGTTGGTCCAACAAGTCGGGTGAGACAGGCTCCGCGTGAACACCGTCCCCCAGCCAGCGATCTGCCAGTCGGGTGTGTTCAGCTTCGTATCGGTCATCCAGTGTGGCGATTTCTTCGTCCAGTTCTCCCCTTTGCCGCTCAAGTCCCTCGATCCATTCTTGCTGCTCTTCGAGCCCCGTGAGTCGGGAAGTGTTCATCTCGAGCATTTGGTTGATATTGAGCGATTCGACCTCGTCGCGGAGTTGCTTCCGCTGTGCCTTGCAAACGTCGCGTTCTCGTTGGTGCCCGGCGATGCGCTCGTTCAATTCTTTAAGTTCGGCAATGGCGGAATCGGGAAGTGGTACCAGATGATCGTACGAGGCAATCTGTTCGTCCAATTGCTCTCGTTGAATCCAAAGTGGCTTGAGGTTGATAGCCGTCTCCAGCTGGCGGCCCTGCTTGCCAAGGTGTTTCGATTCGTCTTGCAGCGATTGAATCTCGTCTGCCAACTCGCGCAGCTTGACCGCCGACTGGGCCCAACGCCGCCCTTTCTCGATCAATTCATGGAGTTCCCCCTGCAACAGTTCGCGACGCCCCACCAATTCCCGAACCGTGGATTTCGTATCCGGCACGTTAAGCAATCGCGTCAAAGACCCTCGCAAAAGATGAATTACGTCGTACAGGGAAACGCGATCCACGCCCGACGCAAGCCGGTAAAGCCACTGCGCTGCAGCCGTTCCGCTCAAGGTCCCTAACTCTTGGATCTCGCGCAACCCGACTGCAAAGACGTTGTTGTACGTTAGCTCGTCAACGTGCTCGAGCGCCTCGAGGAGTTGTCGATCGCCGTGCTCGGTACCGTCCGGGGTAAAAATGGTCACCTTTCCTACATCGTTCGGCCCCCGGTCAGCAATCCGCTGGATCTTGACCTCACCCGCCCCACCGTCCACCTTGAGCCATCCGCCTGGAAGCCCGCCCGCCAGGGGCGGGAGGTACAGCTTGCGCCGCTCTGCCGAAATCCCATACAACACGGACCGCAAAAACTGCAGGAGGGTGGTCTTACCCGCTTCGTTAGGGCCGTAAAAGGCGGTCATGTCGGGCGATAATCTACGAAGTGTCAGGTCGTGCCAGACACCAAAGCCATCAATATGAAGGTCAGTAATACGCATGGTCGTTTCCAGGGTTGGCAAGCGGTGGGCGTTTGTTGTGACAACAGGTTGGCAGCAGAGTGGGACCAACCGGGATGCTAGGCAACCTCTTCCTGCTGCTGGTCGAGGGCTTCGTCCACCGGAATATCGATCAAGTCGACGCCGAGTTTGAGGGCTGACTGCAGGAGGCAATTCCGCATGTCGCGCGAATTGACTTTGGCAATTCCAGCCAGGGGATCGTTTTCCATTCCTGCCGGCAGGAAGCGGGCCAGTTCGAGAGACAAAGACTCGTCCTTTTCAAACTGGTCAAATTCCCGCAACAAATCGCCGATAACCGTTTGTTCGTCGTACCATTCGGCAGGTACACTCAGCGGCGAATCGCTCTCGATCGTTGCGGTGTAAGCAGCGGGGGACCGCTCGCCATAGGTGCGTCGCAAGCGTTCGACGATTTCATCGGCTAACCCACCAGCTCGTAAGCGGTGTACCAGAGGACCCACCCCGAAAACACGCCAGCAAATCAACAGTTCGATCCCGCGATGCCTGGCCTGGAGCTTTTCAAGACTCGCTTCCAGACGTTTTTCGAGTTCTTCGCTGCGGGTCGAAGCCGTAATCTCCACCGTTTCTTCAATCCAACGAACCGTGTCGGTGGCAATAAATTGATTTTTGGTGTGCCCGGTTTCATCGATCTGAACCAGTGTGCAACCGTGGGGCCCGATCTCACGGGGCCCCCGCCCCTGAGGCGTTCCCGAGTAGTGTGCAGTTCCCGGCTCGCAGTCGACGGTGCCCCGCTGGTGTCTGCCGCCAAGGGCCATGTAGTGGACTCGATCCCCTTCGCGGCCTGGCAAAGCATCGGTGCCATAGGCCACCCCAACGGTGAATAATCCCTTTGGATCACGGTGGAATTGGGCCGCTTCGGCAACACGCGATTGCCCCGCACTCGTCCCCTGTACCCGCGCAACAACACGACCCTTGCGGCGCAGTTCAAAGTCTTCGACGTGGCCAACCGGAAACAGGTGAACGTTTTCGGGTAACGTGGCACTCGGAGGCCAGCCATGGGGAGGATCGATCGAGCCGCCTGCCCAAAAGACCGGAATACCACGGTCGGCGAGGCGGGAAAACTGCTCGATCAGAAATACAATGGACGGCGGTCCGGCACGGGCAACGTCAACGACATCGCCCGCCAGGATCAGCGCGTCGGCTCCTTCCGAGAGTGCCGTTTCAAAAACTTGCTCAGCCGCCTGGTAAGGGGCTTCGACAAAAACATCCCGTAGTGCGGGAGGGACTTTGTTCAAGCCGAACGGGGGTCGCTCCAGGTGCAAATCGCTGGCATGCACCAGACGTAGGGGAGTCTGAGCCATCAACGCCTCCTTGCGTGGGACAATGTTCGGCGCCCGCAGGTGGGTTTGGCACAAGCGGCCGAACAGAAACACGGGAACGGACCCGACAGTTTATCGTGCAGCATCGATTCCACCAACTTCAGCATCCCGTCGTTGCTAGCAGAGAATCGCCGCGAATTTGGGGTGTGGAGAAGAGCGATTACCCACCCAGCGGATGCTGTTTGCCAGGGAAGCCGTTTACCCGCCAGCCGACTGACGCCTCCGCCGCGACTTGGAGGTGGTCTTGCGACCAGGTGAACGCGGGTTGTCGGCCTGGCCGGTCATTTCAAAGAGAAACCGGCTCGGCACCGACTCGCGCGGCTTACCCCATTTCCGTCGCGTCAGCGCCAGCGTCATTGTGAGCCGTGTCTGGGCTCGAGTGACGCCCACGTAACAAAGTCTCCGCTCCTCGTCGACCGCTTCGCCATCGTCTTCCAAGGCCCGTTTGTGCGGCAAGATTCCCTCCTCCATGCCAACCAGATAAACCTGCGGGAATTCCAGGCCCTTGGCGCTGTGGAGCGTCATCAAGGCCACGGCATTGCGGGAAAGCTGGGCGTCCTTGTCATTGCTGTCTTCCTGTTGCGAAAGCATGATGTCGTCGAGGAACGCACCGAGGGGAGAAGTTCCCGCGGGTGCTTTTGATGTTCGAGCCCGCGGCTGCTGCCCTGCCCCACCGTGGTTTGCTTGCCAGTTAGCCGCCGCGTTGACGATTTCTTCCACCGCTGCCAGTCGTGAATCCCGTTCTTCGGGATTGGGATATTGTCGCACAAGTTCGTCGCGATATCCGATCCGCTCAATCACCTCAGAGATGAACAGGTGGACCGGGCACTCTTTGCTGCGGCGGCGCAACTCGACAATGGTTTGATAAAACCTGGTGACCGCCTCAGCCGCCTTGGTACTGACACCATCCACCGAACCTGCTTCCGGCAGGAAATCCCAGAACGGTTTCGCCACGGCGATGGCACCATCGACAAGTTTTTTTCGCGCAGCATCACTAATTCCCCGCGGTGGCTGATTGAGAATGCGGCGTAGCGAAGGCTCGTCAAGCGGGTTCTGAATGACGCGCAAATAGGCAAAAATGTCGCGGACCTCGCGGCGATCAAAAAACGACATTCCCCCAACCAAGACATACGGGACGTCGGCCTGCCTGAGTTCCGCTTCAAAGGCCCGCGGCTGCTCATTTGTTCGGAACAGGATCGCGATATCCTCTGGCTCGGTTTTAGTCTCACTCAAGCGGGCCTTGATATCAGCAACGACCTGTTCGGCCTCTTCCGTTTCATGGTTGCATTGCACGATCCGTGGCCGCTCACCACCCGGGCGGACTGCCACGAGTTGTTTTTCATGCCGCTTCCGATTGAACCCAATCAGCGTGTTGGCAAAGTGCAAAATGGCCGCCGTGGAACGGTAATTGTCAACGAGCCGAACAATCTTGGCATCGGGCCAGTCGTGTTGAAACCGCAAAATATGGGTCACTTCGGCTCCCCGCCAGGCATAGATCGATTGGTCATCATCGCCAACCACACACAGGTTGCGATGCCCCATCGCCAAACCACGCACAATCTGATACTGGCTTTGGTTGGTATCCTGATACTCGTCGATCAACACATGGTCGAAACGGGCTGCCTCTTCACGACGGACACTCGGCCATCTCGTGAAGGCTTCCTCGGTCAACAGCAACAAGTCATCGAAGTCGACCGAGCCAATGGCTTTCAAGCTGTCCTGGTAACGCCGATAGGCAATAGCCGCCACGTGCTCGCGATCGGTCTCGGCCAGACCGATCGCTTGCTGGGGCCATATCGACCTCATCTTCCAACGGCCCATGATGGCGATCAGGTCTCTCGGTTGGAGCGAGTCGGTTGGGGTTTTCAACGCGCGCAATGCCGCCCTGGCAACACTTTCCTGCTCGCCGCGGTCACAAATGGTAAATGAATCGGGATACCCCAACCGGCTAATGTGACGGCGCAGAATGCGCATGCAAAGCGAGTGGAACGTGGAGATTTCGGGATGCTTATCCGGTGCGGGGCGCCTCCTGCCGCCGGACAAGAGTTTGGCCGTACGTTCCCGCATTTCGGCCGCTGCCTTCTTGGTGAACGTGACGGCCAAAATTCGCTCGGGAGCCGTCCCGGTGCGAATCAACTCTGCCACGCGATAGGTGACCACGCGGGTCTTGCCAGTACCCGCCCCAGCAAGCACCAGGAGCGGGCCGCTGAGCGTGTGAACCGCATCATCTTGTGGAGGGTTGAGGTCGGACATGGCAAGCGGGACATTTTGCCACGATCCGTTCCAATCTACCAGGAGTAACTCACCCTTGACGTTAAACGGTGCACAGGCCTACACTTGTGGAGGGTGGCTCAGGCCACCACCCGCGCGGGCACATACCCTGACGAGTGCCGTTCGTACGGAATCACGTCGCATCCCATGGCCAGTCATCGCACTGGATCGATCCACTATGAAAACGGAACGTCGCCACAACCTGGAAACCAACGCCCTGGCCGGGTATCTCACCAAGTTCATTCAACGGGTCCGACCTTACTCAACCACACTGTTGGTAGCCGTAATTGTGGCCGCGGGACTGATCGCACTTTTCTTCTACTTGCAAAAGTCCAGGGCCGCTCGACAGAGCGAAGCCTGGAACGCCTACAACCTGGCAATCGAACAACCGCAAGTCGACCTTGATGCCCTCAAACAGGCTGCTGAAGAAAACACCGGGGCTTCGATGGCAAACTGGGCGAACATCACCTGGGCCGATGGACAACTTTTTCGGGCAACGCGACTCTTCATTCAGTTCCGTAATGCAGCCGACGACAGCCTGCAAAAAGCCGAAAACGCCTATCAGAGCCTGCTCAATTCCAGCGATGATCCGGTAGTCAAGGACCGGGCAAATTTTGGTCTGGGCCGCATTTACGAAATGCGTAACGACATCGATGCTGCCCGGCAATACTACCTCGCCGTCGGGGGTGGCTTTTCCGAGCTGGCCCAAAAACGAGCCGAGGCCCTTGAACAAAACCGAACGCTTAAAGCTATCGATTGGTTGGCGAAAGCCGAGCCGCCATCACTACCCGATTTGGGCGAAATCAATCCCAGTGCTGGCGGCCAACCCCCCCCGTTTGAGGTCGACGAGTTCGGCGTCACTGACGATGGCGCTAGCGATGAAGCTCTGCTCGGTGACATCATCAAGGGATTCTCAAAGATTGAAGACGGCGACGAAAACGATCGCTATGATGGCAATCCCGATACAGAACCCGATACAGAACCCGATACAGAACCCGATACAGAACCCGATACAGAACCCGATACAGAACCCGATACAGAACCCGATACAGAACCCGATACAGAACCCGATACAGAACCCGATACGGGCGCCGAGGCAAACTCGACGTCTGACACGGCCGCTGAGGCAAAAGCGGGTGAAACCCCTCCCAACGAATGAGAGCAGGCTGGCTCCTGAGTCGGTGATCGAACTGACCGTCTCTTCGGAGGCAGGATCGCGTCTTGATCACTTCCTGACTCGACAACTGCCTCATTTGAGTCGAGCCCATCTACAACGGGCAATCGAAGCGGGCGGTATTCGGGTCAACCGTCAAACCTGCAAGTCTGCCCAAAAGCTCAAACAGGGCGATACCGTTCTGGTCGAGCAACTCGATGTGCCCCGCGAAGGTCCCCAGCCGCAGGCAATTCCGCTCGACATTCTGTTCGAAGACGAAGCGATCGCTGTCGTCAATAAACCGGCCGGCATGATCGTGCATCCGGCCCGCGGGCATTGGGACGGTACCTTGGCCAGCGCCCTGGCCTATCATTTTGACAAACTGAGTCAAACGGGTGGCCCCACCCGCCCCGGTATCGTCCACCGGCTTGACCGCGACACCAGTGGCGTCATTGTCATCGCCAAGCACGATCAGGCCCATGAGACGCTAGCCAACCAATTCAAATCGAGAACCATCAAGAAAGAATACGTTGCGCTGGTGGTTGGCGTACCAGATCGCGACAGCGACATCGTTGAGTGCCCGATCGGGAATCACCCCACGCAACGAGAAAAAAAGGCCATTCGGGCTGGGCACCCATCGAGTCGCGAGGCGATCACGTTTTACGAGGTCGAAGAGCGATTCGGCCGGTTCGCCCTGATTCGTGTTGAACCAAAAACAGGTCGCACACACCAAGTCCGCTTGCATCTGGCCCACCTCGGCTGCCCTGTACTGTGCGACCGGCTTTACGGTGGTCGAGCCGTTTTGACAGCCCGGCAAATCAAGCCCGATTCGGAGGACGATGTCGTTTTACTTGAGCGTCAGGCTTTGCATGCGCACCGCCTCACGCTGACGCATCCGACGACCCACGAGCGAGTCGACTTCCAGGCCCCAATTCCCGCAGACATGACAAAGGTGCTACAGTTGCTGCGATCCTAGTGGTTGCCAAAAAGAAATTCCATTAAGTTGGGGACCGGCACTGGGCGGGGACTGGTCAGCAACTCGGCAGCCTCAACCCTCGATGCCTCCCCCAGAAATCGGGCTGTCGCTTCGACGCGTCGGAAGACATGCTCTTTTTCAGGTGGAAATTGAGTTTTGTAGCACCGCATCGCAGCTAACTTGAGTTGGAGCGTATCGCTGATGTCGGTGATAATCCGTCCAGGTCGGGATAAGAGTTCTTGTTGATCGACGAGGTAGCAATGCAACAAGGCGGGAATGACCAACGGAGTCAAACCGTCGAAGTGTTCATCCCACTTGGTCAGTTTTGCGTAGAATACGGCCGCATCGGTGATCTGCATCGCCTGCCAGTGGTCGGGCGAGGCGGTTGGCGTGCTGGCCCCCAACCCGATCACCAGTTTGGGGCGATAGCGGCGGAGCTCAGTGGCAAGCAGCGTTCGTGCTTCGAACGAATCGAAAAGTCTGCGATTGGGAAGTTCGAGGGTCAAACGGTGCCGAACGCCCAACACAGCTGCGGCGTCTTTGGCTTCAGCCAACCGCACTTCGGGACCTGGCGACCGGGGTGTCGGTTCACCGTCGGTCAAATCGATGATTCCGACGCGTTGCCCCTGGCGAGCCAATTGGGCCAGGATCCCGCCGCAAGCGATTTCCACGTCGTCGGGATGGGCACCAACCGCTACGACATCCAGCTGTGGTGGAGGCGGACTCATGACAGCACTCTTTCCCAATATTTCCCCAATATTTCCAGAGTCACAGAATTTCCAGAGTCACAGACCCTAAGCCGCCGCGAAGCTCAATGCAAGCCAGTTTTTTCACCGGAAGTGGAAACCTGCGGTATCCCTCACCGCCAAATGGTCAGTCCAAGAGATCGATTCTTGACAAACTTCGGTTATGTGATACAGAATTCCCAGTTGTCGTGGGAAACCGCCAGTGGCAAAAGACCTGACGGGCCATGGTAGCCTGCCCGTCCATGCCAAATGCGAGTTTCTGAAGATTTTTGTTTTCTTTTCAATTAGATAGGGGATAAAAAAGCAATGACTTCGCTGTTGGAAAGTGATCAAGTGGCTTGTGAAGATCAGCCAGGCGAAGATCAGCCAGGCAATGAATGGTGGGAACCGGCCGACGACGGCCTCAGTTGTACTTCGGATCCGTTCGACGATTTCAACGAAGATGATTTCGATGACGATTTCGATGATGACTTCGAAGAGGAATGGAACGAAGACCTCCCCAGTGATGAAGACAACGAGGTCGAATCCTAGCGCGAGGATGTAGGCAGCAATCTAACCGACAATCCCGACTTTGATAAATGAACCAGGCTTTGGTCTGCCGGGGGATTCCACCAGCGGCCATTCCAAAGTTCGTTTTCCCTGGGAGAGGGGTCGCTCGTCCACTGCCCCTTCCACCGCCGGTCCCGGTTTGCGCGGCACCGTCGTTTGCGATTGCAAACTGTTCGGTACCGTGTTCTATTCGGAGCATGTTTCGGCCGGTTGATAATAACGTCGATTTTCCTGCCCAAGAGCTCGCCACAGGGAAGTTCTGGAAAGAGCACTCCATTTACGAGAAGTCGCTTGAGCGGCGGGTTGATGCACCCCCCTTCGTGTTCTATGAAGGCCCTCCCACCGCTAACGGTAAACCTCACCCGGGCCACTGCCTGACGAGAACCATCAAGGATGTGTTTCCCCGCTATCGAACCATGCGGGGGTACCACTGCCAGCGAAAAGCTGGTTGGGATACGCATGGCCTGCCGGTTGAAGTGGAGGTGTGCAAGGAACTGGGCATCCACTCTAAGGAAGAGATCGAAACCTATGGTGTCGAACCGTTTATTCACAAGTGCGAACAAAGTGTGTGGCGATACATCCAAGAATGGCAGGCCCTGACCGAGCGGATTGGGTTTTGGGTCGACCTGCAGGACGCCTACGTCACCTATCACCAAAGCTATGTGGAAGGGGTCTGGTGGTCACTAAAAAACCTGTTTGACCGGGACTTACTGTACCAGGGTCACAAAATCGTGTGGTGGTGGGCCCAAGGGGGTACGGCCCTTTCCGCCGGCGAAGTTGGCCAGGGATACCGGGAAGTGTCCGACCCCAGTGTGTTTGTGCGGTTTCCGCTGGTTGACCAGCACGGCAGTGACACGAATACCAGCCTGCTCGTCTGGACCACCACGCCATGGACCCTTCTGAGCAATCAATTTGCCGCCGTACATCCTGATCTTGTGTACGCCACCGTGGTCGATCCAGGTGACCCACAACCAACAGGGTCTGAATGCGAACCGTTGCCGTCTGCCACCTTCGAAAACGGTGAAAAACTGATTATCGCCGCTGACCTGGTCGAAACCATTGCCAACAAGGTCCAGCGGGAACTTGTGATTGAATCGACCTGTCGCGGTACCGACCTTATTGGTCGGCGCTACCGGCCACCCTTCGATCACTACTACGGCTCCCACGGAAATCAGCTGGGTACGCTCACAGATGGTGGCCAGGAAGTTGTGGGGTGGCGGGTCATTGCCGCCGATTTTGTCACAACCGACAGCGGTTCTGGTATTGTCCACCAGGCCCCGGCATTCGGCGAAGTCGACTACGAAGTGTTCCAATCTGAGCAATCACGTTTTCTCGAGCAACAGGGGCCTCAACTCATTTGCGCCGTAGGACCCGACGGCCGCTTCACGGCAGATGTACCCGATTATCAGGGACGTTGGGTGAAAGAAGCCGATAAAGACATCGTGCGGGATCTCAAGCAACGAGGGAGTCTCTATCACCGCGAACAATTCCTTCACGACTACCCTTTTTGCTGGAGAGCCGAAGAAGATCCGCTCATCCAGTACCCCCGCAGGAGTTGGTTTATTCGCACCACGGCATTCAAAGATGCCATGCTCGCCAACAATCAGAAGATCCACTGGCTGCCACAACACATTCAAAATGGCCGGTTTGGAAAATTTCTCGAGTCCAATGTCGATTGGGCCCTCTCGCGAGAGCGCTATTGGGGTACGCCACTGCCAATTTGGGTCTGCGAAGAAACAGGCAAGAAGGAAGCCGTGGCCAGTTATGACGAGTTGCTTTCCAAACCCGGGGTTACCGGTACCGAGGTTTGGGAACAAGCAAAAGCCACCAATCCCGATCTGGCCGACGACTTGAAGATTCACAAGCCGTATATCGACGCCATAACCTATGACTCCCCTTACGCGGCTGGCACCCGGATGCGACGTGTTCCCGAAGTGATTGACTGTTGGTATGACTCGGGGGCGATGCCGTTCGCCCAGTGGGGTTACCAGGGACAAACCGAAGGCCCTGCTCAGGAACAATTTGCCAGCCAGTTCCCCGCTGATTTCATCAGCGAGGCCATCGATCAAACACGAGGTTGGTTTTACAGCCAACTCGCTATTAGCACCTTGCTGTTCGGAGCAGAACCGGGCGTTGGCAACAACCCGACCGACCTGTCGTCGCAGCCCGTGGCCGATTACCCCCATCCCTTCCGAAATTGCATCGTGCTCGGATTGATGCTTTCGGAGTGGTGGGAAAGCAAGGACGGTAAACAACTGTTTCTCACCGAGCAAGAGGCTCGCCATGCGCTTGGCCCAAAGAATAGCAGACGCTGTGTGGGCAAAATGTCCAAGAGTAAACGGAATTACCGCGAACCAGCCGAGATCTTTGACCGCTACGGAGCCGACACACTACGCTGGTACTTCCTGGCCAATCAGCCCCCCTGGACATCCATCCGGTACAGCGAACAAGCGATCAAAGACAGTATTCCCGAATTCCTATTGCGGCTTTGGAACGTTTACAGCTTCTTCGTCATCTACGCGAATATCGATGGTTTTGATCCGGGAGCTACCGTAACGGGTGAAGTGGAGCAACTCACAGCCACTCAACTCGCCACGGCAGAAACCTACCACCCCGCAAAAGACCGTACTGAACTCGATCGCTGGATCCTGAGTGAGTTGAATCAAACGATTGCCACCGTAATTCGCGAGATGGATCAGTACGACAATTTCAACGCTTGCCGTCGCATCACCGAATTCATCGATGCACTCTCAAACTGGTACGTCCGGCGCAGTCGCAATCGCTTCTGGGCAGACGACAAACAAGCACCTGCCAAGCTCGATGCTTACTGGACACTCTACGAATGCCTGCTTGCCACGAGCAAACTCATTGCTCCCTTTGTACCATTCGTGGCGGAGACCATCTGGCAGAATCTGGCCAGTGTCTATGACGGCCGTGCCGCCGAAAGTGTCCACCTGTGCGACTACCCTGAACCCATGGTCGACGCTATCGATGAATCGCTCTCGGCCCAAATGAATCTCCTCCGTGAAATCACCTCCCTTGGCCGAAATGCCCGCAGTGCAGCTTCGCTCAAAGTGCGCCAACCGCTGGCCAAGGTGGAAGTGATCCTGGCTGACTCAACACACCAAGCGTGGCTTGAACAACATGTCGACCTGATTGCCGAAGAACTTAATGTGAAGGCCGTTCAGTTCGCTGCAAATGCCGATCGCTATATCAGCTACTCGGTGGTTCCAAATTTCAAACGCCTCGGCCCCCGGCTCGGCAAGAATATGCCTGCCGTCAAGAAACTGCTCAGTAACGCGGACGGGGGAGCTCTGCTGGAAGAGTTGAAATCGACCGGCAAAGTTCAGGTCAACCTCCCTGGTGACGCAACATTCGAGTTGGATGAGGAAGATATTGAAGTGCGGCTTCAGGCCAAAGATGGCTGGGCTGCGGCGCAAGGCCAGGGAGTCGTTGTCGTGCTGGCGACAGAACTCTCCCCCGAATTGATTTCCGAAGGGCTCACCCGTGAAGTGGTGCGGGCAATCCAGGAAGCCCGCAAGGAACAAAATTGTGAATTTACCGATCGGATCCACATCGGCATCGTTACCGAATCGGCAGAAATACGCTCCGCTGTCGAAGGCTCGCTCGCCTATATCGAAAAAGAAACGCTCGCCACACAAACCCTCTTTGAACCGCTCGCACAAGGTACATCCCGTAAAGTCTCCGTCGCCAAACACGAGATGACGGTCTTTATTAAGGTTGTAACATGACAAAATCGCAGAACTCGCAACCCCTGCGGATCGCCGTTCTCATTTCCGGCAGCGGAAGAACCCTCAAGAACTTCATCGATCTGGAAAAAACCGGTGAACTCCCCGTTGACATCCAACTCGTTATATCGAGCAATCCGCGCGCCGGCGGGCTGCAGCACGCTCGGGCAGCCGGTATTTCATCCATCGTTTTTCAGCGATCCAACTACCCAACCGGCGCTACTGGCCACGAACCTTACAGTGCCGATATCTTTACCGCATGTCGCGAAGCTCAAGTCGACTACGTGGTCATGGCCGGTTTTTTGAAATACATCCCCATTCCCAAGGACTTCGAACAACGGGTGCTGAACATCCACCCATCACTGATTCCCGCCTTTTGCGGTCAAGGGTTGTACGGCCAGCATGTGCATGCCGCTGTCCTTCGGCAAGGGGCCAAAATCACCGGCTGCACCGTTCATTTCGCCGACAATGTCTACGACCACGGTCCCATTATTTGGCAACAGAGCGTGCCGGTCCACGACGACGATACCCCGGAAACCCTTGCTAACCGCGTCTTTACCGCTGAGCTCGAGGCCTACCCCAAAGTACTCCGCCTCTTGGCCGCAAACCAACTCGAAATTGAAGGACGTCCCGTCCGCACCGCCCGCTCATAAACTCATGCGGTAGCCCAATCGCTGGTACAGATGCAATGCCGCTTCCCATCCACGATGGGTTTCCACACGCACTCGAGCCACCCCTTCGTTCCACATCGCCTGCTCCAACTGCTCCAACAGGCATCGCCCAATACCCCGCCCCCGCCAGGTGGGATGAACCATCAACCAATGCACGTCGGCCACCAGAACTCCCTTGCGGCTCCGCACAATCGACGTGACCGTACCGACCATCGACTCCCGCTGTTTGCCCTCAACCGCCAGCCACGTATGGTCTGGCCGCCACCAGGACTTTCCAGTCATTTCGCGGGCAAAGTCGTGCTCCGTCCATTTCCCGACTCCGGGCAGGGTGGCCGCAAAGGCAACCTCCCGTAACCGCAACCAGCCAGCTACATCGGTCGACTCTTCGAACGGTCTGAGCAAAATCCCGGCAGGCACCTCAACCGACGCACAACCCGTGCGCAACTTCCCCAAGTGGCAAACCGATTTGTGACCGGGTGCAGGCATCTCAGACAGACTCCCGGGGCACGGCTGCCCCCAACGCTGTTGCACTTCGTGGCAAATTAGTTAGCTTGTCAACCAACCTTGCTTGCTCGGTCGTCCGGAGATACCAGTTGCTCCATCGTCCAGAGATACCCGATACCCTACCGATAAAGACTCCAGCGACAAAGAACGTCAAAACCGTACCCAGTGATTTGGCGAGGACCTCCTTTTCCACAGTGCCCCAGATAAACAGAGTCAGAATGGTTATCAAAAGCAGCGCACTAATCACACTTTCCCTGTAACTCGCCTCGGCTACCCCGTTCAGAGGCCTGGCTGCGTCACTGAGGATTGCCTCCTTGGTCAACCTGTTGATGACTCCCATACCCACCAGGCTTAAGACCAAGGTGCCGATAACTCTGCCCATCACAGCTGTAATGCCTACTGGGAAATTGACCCAGATCAACAAAACTACCGCTATCAGGGCAAAAAATGTCGAATAGAGCGTAGCCCGCCCGGAAATCGTGAGGATATGTGCCCGTTTCATTTCCTGTCTCCTGTCGCTTAGTACCCAAGGAACCGATCGTCTCGTTCATTGAGCAAACCGCATAAACAAAGGAAGGTTAACCAACTAGAATCGTAAAGCTTTCAATTGCCGGTCCGAGGGATGCAAATCGTGGAAACCAATCGAAAAACCACCTCGTTGCACCAAAATTGCAATTTCAACCCTTCACCGCTACGGCTCACTACGAGGGTTTGGTGCTACTTGAGAACGACCCAAGTCCGTTTCATGTCATGATCCGCCTCAATCCCACTCAGCAGGAAAACCTGACCATGGAACTGCAAAAAAACCCTGTCCACCAGTGCCGGAACCGTAGGTTGCACCCCGAAGTAAAACTTCGAAAATTAGATCGCAGGGTTTTCGTCTAAAATATACCGTTGGGCCCTCTGATAAACTGTCTTTCTGTAGAAATTAAAAGCAAAAATGAATGCACGCAAACAACTGGTCCACCGTTCCAGTGGCACCACAGAACCCATTCAGCAGCTGGGTCCCTACAAAATAGAACCGTTGTTGACCGAGGCCCAGGAGGCTGCCGCCACCGTGTATCGTGTACAGGTAGAACCTCATCAACAAACCACACCCAGCTACCATCGAGTGGCCGAGGAATTTTATTTCATCTTGGCCGGTACCGGCACCGCTGTCCTGGACGGCGAGTCCCGGGAACTGAAACCGGGTGATTTTCTGCGACTGCCACCCGGTACCAGGCACGCATTCGTGACATTCGACGAACCACTGGAAATGCTTGATATCCATGTTCCAGGTTGCCGCCCTGACAGGGACACCTATTTTGTCGAGGATCCCCAGGGCAACTAGGCGACAGGTGGTCTGCACGACCGTGCGAGGTCAAGCGGTCCCATAAATTCCCGTGGCGACGGGCCCTCAGACGGCTCGTGCGATCGGTCTATTTTCCGATCTCCGGTGGAAAAATCGCGCGGGAAAAGGTGTATGGCATGGCTAAATCCTCTTAAATCCAAGAGAGACATTGATCATAACTTGTCACCGACGTGATTGAGTTTTGTCACTCGGCGTCCGATAATCGAACGGCGAAGGTGGCATGGCCCCAGCGAGAACCATGCCATGGTAGCCGAAGACCGGCGGTCACGATTACTGGAACTCGTTCGGCGGGAGGGATTCACCTCGCTGCCGGACCTGGCCGAATCGACCGTCCGTCGCAATTTGGCCCACCTGGAACAAGAAGGGACCGCTCAGAGAACCCCTGGGCGGCGTGCTTTACACCGGCCGGTCGCCCCAGTTGCCATATTTTAACCAACGGCAATCGGCCTAGTGGGAGTTGAAATTTCATACCACTGAGAAAGAACTCGACTATGCAAAACACCCATCAAATCAAGCAAGAGATTTGCGAGATTGGCGACCGCATTTACAAAAAGGGATTTGCGTCTGCCACCGATGGCAATATCACCTATCGGATCAGCGAGAATGAAGTTCTTTGCACGCCCACGATGCACTGCAAGGGCTTCCTGAAACCTGACGACATTTGTACCATCGACATGCAAGGCCATCAAATCGCCGGTCGCAAGAAGCGGTCGAGTGAAGCTTTACTGCACTTGCAAATCATGAAGGCCCGACCCGACATCAAAAGTGTCGTTCATTGCCACCCACCCCACGCCACTGCTTTCGCGATTGCCGGGGAACCAATCCCTCAATGCGTACTTCCGGAGGTCGAAATTTTCCTTGGTGATGTGCCGATTGCCCCCTACGAAACACCTGGCGGCCAGGGTCTGGCCAATGCGGTTCTGCCATTCGTCAAGCACGCCAACGTGATCATCCTGGCAAATCATGGGACGGTCAGTTACGGAGAAACGGTCGAACGCGCATACTGGTGGACTGAAATCCTGGACGCCTACTGCCGCATTCTGATGTTGGCCAAAAGCCTGGGTGGAGTGAATTATTTAAATCAGCAGAAAAGCCGCGAACTTCTGGACCTGAAAGCCAAGTGGGGAGTCACCGACCCGCGTTCCACCAAGGAGTTCAATAATTGCGATATCTGCGCAAACGACATCTTTCGCGACAGCTGGAAAGATGCTGGTTTCGAACGCCGCGCCTTCCACGCCCCTCCCCCGATGCCCGGTAGTGGTGGGCCTGCGACTGCAGACACAAGCACGACCCAACGCGCAGATCGAGAGACGCTCGCGAAGGAAATTGCCCAACAAGTTGTGGCGGAAATTGAGCGGCGTTTACCAGGCTGACCGCTGTCTGAAGCCTTGATATATGAACAGACCGTCAACGGCCGGTCCGGAGCCTGGCGCGGTGGCCCCAAATTCTGTGCCGGCAGGCGGCTCCAACGTACCCCCACGTCGGCTCCGAACTAGCCAAACATGGTTTTGAGTTCGCGCAGGTAGTCAAGCGCCTCTTCCAACTCCGGCGCCTCGACCCCAGGCTGCCTTCCCGCCCGATCACACTCGGCCAGCAGGATCAACTCGTCATAGGACTCGTTGCGCTGAAGCCTGCGCTTCGCCCGGGCACCCAAGCTGCCGTCACAAACCTTGTGTGCCAACATGTGGTTCTCGATCAGCCAGGCGGTTCGCGGTGTGACAAAGCCGGCAATCGCCTCAAGCCCAGAGGCCACATGGTCCTTGGGGTCGATGGCTTTTCCGACGTCGTGCAGGAGGGCCGCGGTCAGAAATTCCTCGTCGTAGGCAAGCGCGTCACAACCGCGATCAAAAACCTGCAAGCTGTGGTAAAGCACATCGCCCTCAGGATGATAATGGCGATCCTGCTCTACATTTTCCAGTGGCAGCAGCAGCGATTCATAAAGTTGAAATCGGTCGACCCGCTCACTTCCTTGGAGCACTGCTTCATCGATGTTCAAATCGGGATATTCCCGGCCCAGTAGCTGCTCCAGCTCAGCAATGCTGG
>Ga0310120_10001352_pt1 | contig 18297 bp, 18 predicted proteins | sample CB27_AW_983_MG_FD_203506 | JGI IMG/M metagenome (GOLD analysis project Ga0310120, IMG submission 203506) | Marine microbial communities from Western Arctic Ocean, Canada - CB27_AW_983 | ecosystem: Environmental > Aquatic > Marine > Oceanic | place: Canada: Western Arctic Ocean | collected...
GCACCCACCACCAGCACGTCGTGCTCGATTGTCTGTAGTTCGGAAACACGCATCGAATCAGTCCCACGTGTTGTAGTCAGTGAAAACTCCCATGGAGACCATACGGACGTAAAAATCGGTGAACCCCACCCAAATCATGCTAATCCATGCCCACATCATGTGACGGGCATTGAGCCGACTAACCTGCTTCCATGTCTTGTGGCCCAAGTGCTCCTTGCCCGCAGAGCAACTAAAGCAATCGCCGCGACCACCCACCAAATGGCGAAACGCATGGCATCCAAAAGTGTATCCACTCAGTAAAACGACGTTCATGCAAAGAACAAGGCTACCCACTCCCACCCCGAACTCGCCATTGAGCACGTCACCACCTTTGAAGAAGGACATCAAGGCATCATACGACAGGATAACGATGTAACCTATGGCGACGTACAGGGTATAGCGGTGTATGTTCTGGAATACAAACAGGGCAGTTTCCCCCTTGTATTTTTTCTGCGGGAGAGCAGTTACGGTGCAAGCTAGTGGCGATGCAAAATAGGAGCGATAATAGAACTTGCGGTAGTAATAACAGGTCATTCGAAAAGCCAGGGGCCCAGCGAGAATGAAAATCGCAGGGGATTTCGGCAACCAATCGGGCCACCAATTCCATGCCGTCGGCCATGCCCCGAACCAAGCATGACCTAAAGGGGCTTGATATTCGAGAGATTCATCAATGAAAAACAATGGCGAATACAGAGGAGACAGATAGGCATCAGACCAATAATGACCTGCTTGAAGCATGGCCCAGGTGGTGTAAACGACGAAGCCAAGAAAACCGGCCCCCGTGACCAAAGGTTCTACCCACCAGCGATCCACCCTCCCAGTGGAGGCGAAGGAAGTGGAATGCCCGCCAACATCTTCAGCCATTAGAAAGTTAGATAAACTGCAAAGAAAAGGGATAAGTTGAGCTGAAAGTCAATCTAGCGCTTCTTGAATCAAACCCAAACTCGCACCGCACGCTTAGGGAGCGGGATTCAAGTGTACTAGCTGATTGCGACAATAGAATAACCAGAGTTGAAGATCATTAGGGGAAAATGCCCCGATTCCGGATGGCATGAATTCTAATTGCGTGGGCGAGCGAAACAAGTTCCAAGCGCTTCAAATCCAAGGTATTCTCATTATGAAAGAAACAGTGAATCTTTCCGCTCTTCTACGGCCGGACCATTACAGGAACCCACAGAACACCTTGAATCCCTCCGATTCAGCCCCAAGATTCCCGCCGTGCGACGCCTCCTGTCTCTTTTCTCTCCCAGTGTCCTGCTCCTTGCGAGCTGTGCACTACAGGAGAATGGTAAGCGTCCCACCGGAGAGGCGGCCATCGATCTTCCCTCCCTCTGGAGCGAAGCCTCCAGTGGGCAACACAGCAAGATTTCCACCGGCTGGCTCTCCGAGTTCCAGGACCGCCGCATGAACAGCCTGGTGCGGGAAGCTGTCCGGAAGAACAACAACCTGCAGGCCTCCGCTCACCGTCTGCGGGCCACCCGTGAGAGCACCATCACGGCGAGAGCCGCCCGACTTCCCCGCATCAGTGCCGCCGGCACGACTTCCCGGAACCACGCGGGACTCGGCCCCTCCCCGGGAATCTCCAGCGGTTCCTACGGACTCTCCTTCGCAGCTAGTTGGGAAATCGACGTCTGGGGTCGCCTCCGCGATCTCGATTACGCCACCCGGGCCGACTACCACGCTGCACTCGCTGACTACCGCTCTGCTCAACTGTCTCTCGCCATCAACACTGCCAAGGCATGGGTCAACCTGACGGAAGCCCAGCAGCAGGTGGAACTGGCCGAACAAACTCTCGACGACTTCAAGAAGAGCCTCTCGCTCATCAGCCGACGCCATCGCGAGGCTCTTCTGCGAGCCGTGGATGTCCAGTTTGGTCGCAACAACGTGGCAAGCGCCGAACGCAACCTGCGCAGTCAGGTCCTGCGACGCGACGAAGCCGCACGGGCACTGCAACTCCTTCTGGGACGCTATCCGTCGGGAGAACTGAAGGCAACCTCCGACCTGCCGAATCTCAAACGGCAGGTTCCCGCCGGTCTTCCCTCGGAATTACTGGCCCGTCGACCGGACCTCACGGCAGGACGCGCCCGAATCCACGCATCGGCCCGGCGTACCGATGCTGCCCGCAAGGCCCTCCTCCCCTCCTTCCCTCTCACCGGGTCAGGAGGCACCAGGTCTGAGCAGCTTCGACTGGCTCTCGATCCCGCTTATCTCACCTGGTCAATAGCATCATCTCTGACCCAAACCGTCTACCAGGGAGGCGCCCCCAGCGCCCAGGCACGAGCCGCCCTCGACCGCAACAAGTCCGCCATACACGATTATGCGCAGAGCGTGCTCCAGGCGTTCCGAGAAGTTGAATCTGCACTGCAGATCGATCACTCTCTCCGGGAGCAAGAAAGGTTTCTCCTCGTCGAGGTCGATCAGGCCAGCAAGGCCCAGGCCGCCGCGGAACGTGATCTCGGTCTCGGCATCGAAGGGTCCAGTGTCCTCGAAATTCTCGAATCTCAGCGCCGGGCCGTAAATGCCCGCGGCACCCTGATCCGGTTGCGTAACCAGCGACTGCAGAACCGCCTCAATCTCCACCTCGCCCTGGGAGGCGACTATGAAACCGTAGAGAGGTAGGGGAGCAGGCGGGCCGATCCCGGATCAAGACCCCTGGTTGCCTCGCCCCCGGTCCTGCTCCATCCGGTAGAGGGGGTGCACTTCGGGAACAACCTTCAGGTCGAGACGCCTGGTTCCTCGCAGGAGAGTCAGATTGGTAGTCCGGCCTGCCATCAGGTAGTAGAAGGCATTCCGGGCCTCGGCGTAGTCACTCACCCGCCGCTGCCCAACCGAGAGCAGAATGTCGCCTCGCTTCAGACCGGCCACTGCGCCGGGTGAGTCCGGGCGCACCATCTCGACGGCCAGAACCGGATTGACGGTGACTCCGATCCAACAGGGCGAGACACGTCCGAAGTTCTTGAGATCGAACTCTATTCGCTCCACTGCCTCCACCGGCAAGGCATAGGTTCCATTGCCGGACCCGGGAGCCGCCTCATGGCAGAGAGCTACCACCTCCCCCTCGGCATTGATCAGTGGAGTCCCCGGCAAAGGGGCGTCCTGAAGGGGATGGTGAATGCGAATGAGGGCCACCGGCAACACCTTCCCCTGGAAGGTGTTCTCCCAGCGCACCACCCGGCTGGCCCGCTTCTGACCGGGAAGATACACTGCGGCTCCGGGCAGCAACCCGAGCGCACTACCGAGAGAAGCTGGCTCGCTGTCGTCCTCTGGTCCGGCCAGCACGGTCAACCGGGTAACAGGATCGTGCCCGACGAACTTGAGTGCCCGGCCCGACTCCAGGGCAGCCTCTTGTGGATTGCTCCCCACCACGGCGATGGTTGCCAGCCGTCCTCCACCGAGGGAAACGCTGCTGGACTGAACCGGTTCGTTCTCTCCCTCCAACGCCGTAAAAGTCACTCCCCTCTGGGCCACGAGCGCTCCTGTCGCGCAAACAAAAGCTGCCGGAAATACAACCGCTCTCATTCGATGGAGAACTCCGTTGATAATCCGGAGTGGGAAGAACAAAGTCATCACTCCTCTAGAAGATGGCAATCTAGAATTCGGTCGCCTTGGGCGGTTCGTTTTCCTTCTTCCCGGAGCGTTCCGCTTCGAAGTGGAGAACCTTCTGTTCCGGCACCTCCAGCGAGACTGGTTCTATCCCTTCCTTGCTGGCGTTGCCCCTGGGCCAGGCAAACAAGCCCACGATTACCAACACGTAAGCCGCGCCCGCGCCATAGGCCCACTTCGATCCCCCCATCTCCCGCAACCAGACTCCCATCCGCTCCAGGAGCAGGCTGCGCGCGGAACGCTTCATCAAGTCCTGACGCTGCCGACGATGGAAGTCCGACAGAAATCCTTCAAAATACTCGTCCGCCGGAACACCCTGTCCGCGCTCCTCAAGGAGTTCTTGAAGCTCTTGAAATTCCTTGTTCACAGATTATGGGTAACTAGTAAATGAGTCCTGAATTCTTTGTGGAGTTCCGCAAAGTCATAAAAAACTCATCGTTTCCAGAAGTCCTCCAAGTGCCCCTGCAGTTGCTTATGGGCATAGTAAAGACGGGATCTTACTGTGCCTTCGGATACTCCAAGGATCTTACTGATCTCAGCGTGCGGCATTCCCTGAATGTCAAACATGGTGACAACTGCTCTGTGGTCTTCAGACAGAGCCTGGAGCGCTTCGTTCAATCTTTTTTGAAGTTCGTGGATGTTGCTCTGACGACGAGGATTGGCACGGTGGCCCTGGTCCACAAAGGAGGTGTCGTTCTGAATGCCGCTGTCCACGTCATCCAGGCTGAGCCCCCTCCTCCGTCCCCGCTTCTTGAGGAAGTTGAGGGTCATGTTGGTCGCAATGGAATAGATCCAGGTATAGAAGGTAGACTTTCCGCGGAAATGCCGCAGGGAGCGGTAAGCCTTGGCGAAGATCTCCTGCAGGAGGTCGTGAGTGTCCTCCTTGTTGGAGGTCATGTTATAGACCAGACCGTAGAGCTTGCGGCTGTATTTGATGACCAGGTCATCGAAGGCCTGGGTATCCCCTTCCTGAGCACGCCGGACGAGTTCTTGATCGGGATCATTCGCTTTTACAGCCATGTGGCAGAGAGGGAAGGACTGCGCTGCAGCCTAAAGCACCTGCATGCCGTGTCAAAGGGCAAGAACCCCTCAGGAGGGCACTTTTGGCAGCCCGCTGTCAGCCTCCCAATGGCTTACGCCTCCGTCGCGTTCGGACAAGAACCGCCTCCGTCTCAGGAAGGATGTCCTTCTCAATTTCAACCGAGACCTCCCGGGCGGAAAACTCCTTCAGAATCATCCGGGCAACCTCGTCCGCCAGGGTCTCGATGAGCTTCCTTGGGCGCTCCCCGGCCAATTCCCCAATACGGCGGGCGACCTTGTCATAGTCCACGGTGAGCTCCAGGCGATCGCAGAGACTGGCGAAATTCCGCTCTGGAACCATCTCAGCGGTCAGGTAAAGAGTCTGCCTTTCCGCCCGCTCTTCCTCGGGAACTCCGATGAAGCAACTCACCGCCAGGCGCCGGATGACGATCGACTCCCCGCAGGTCCATCGCGCCTCCGGGAAACTTCCCTGAAGCAGGGCGTGCACCGACTTGATGCAGGAGAACAGGAATTGGGGACCGGCCGCCGCCAGCTGCGGAGCAGGATCGTATCCGCTCAGCACTCCTATCGACGTAACTCCACCGTCATGGGCGGTCTCGATATCGTGCGCCATGTCCCCCACGTATGCGGTCTTTGCCGGATCCAGTCCATGCTTGGTAATGATCTTCCCGATCACGGTGCGTTTGTCTATCACGCCGGAGTAGGTCTGTTCAAAGTGGCTATCAAATCCGAATTCCCGCAGTTGCTGGCTGAAATTATCCGTATTCATGCTGGTGAGCACAAAGAGGCGGATGCAATTTTCACTGCACCATTGGAGGAACTCAGCCGTGCCCGCCAGGGGGATGACCGGGTGCTCCGATGAATCGAAGGCCACGCGAAAGTGCTCTTCCAGTTCCTCGAGGGAAATGCCGGGAACATGTTCCGCGTACCACTCCGAATAAGGTAACCGGAAGCTCTCCCGGAACTGCTCCCAGGTCATTGGCTGCCTGCCATATTGCGCGAGAACTGCATTAGTGGCCGCCAGGGTGGGCGCGGAGTCATCCACCAGAGTGCCGGACCAGTCGAGAATAAGGGCTCGGAACATGTCTTTCACAGAATTGGGAATGCCATTCGGAATTCAGGCTGCCACTGCCAAAGTTCCGGGCCACCTGCTTCCGTCATCGGAATATCTGTCGTTTGAATATCCAATTTCGCAGTCAGCCAACAACCAATCGCACATCGCGAACCATCTTAGAGCCGAGCCGCTCTTTCAACCGCCGAAGGAGCTGGCTCCGGGTTTGTTCCAGGTGAAAACGCATCGACGGCTGCAGGACACGAAGGGTGAGGACTCCCTGGTGAAGCGAGACCGGTTCGGTCTGCCTTGCCACAAATTCACCGGCTACCTCAAGCCAGGCATTTCGCAGACGGCTCTCCTCGATCCCCTCCGTGAGTCGGAGACTCTTCAGGATCCCGTCGAGCAAATCCGCTGGCGTGCTCATGTTTCGCTCAAGGTCAAGGGGCTCCCCCGCCCCACGAAACTCCCGGAGCACCTGGGCACGAATGGCGTCTCCTCGCGCGAGCCCGCGACGGCGGACACCTCTCCTTAGCCGCCCTCGCCGTCTCCGATGGCCTCCACTGGACAACCCTCCATAGCCTCCCGGCACTGGTCCTCCTCTTCCTGGTTATCGGGCTGTTTATAGACGTAGGAGTATCCCTCGTCTTCTTCACGCTTGAAATTCTCCGGTGCCGTTTCGCGACAAAGATCGCAATCAATGCACTGAGTGTCGACGTAAAACTTGCCGTCTATGTTTTCCGGAACCTTGTCTTCGCGATCTGCCATTGGATTAAACGGATTCTGCCAAGCATTCAGGCACTGCTTGGCTCAACAGGCAAGGAGATGCAATCCTTTTCCCTTCCATTTTGAGAACCCCGATTCGACGCTGGCCAAGTCCGGAACAAACGGTTAGAGGTTTGCCCTCTCCCGGATGGAACCCAGCCCAGACAAGGATAAAACCGACCACCCTCAACCTGACCCCGAAATGGGTGATCTGGGCCCGGGAGAGGACCAATTCGTGGCCGAAACGGGCGATCCCATACCTGTGGAGCCAGATTCCGGAATTCCGCAGGACTCCGTTGAGGAGCGCCGTCGGCGGGTGGATGAACTCCTGGAATCGGTCCCAGAAGAGAAGGCACCCTCTATTCTCCCAAAATACTCCCGCGCCGATTTCCTCTGGCTCAGCGCCCTGGGACTGGCCCTTGTGGGAGTCATTAGCATCGCTCTCAGGCTCTTCTTCAACGATATCAACACCAGCTTGACAGACGATGTCGATTTCCCCGTCAAGGGCGATAACGTCGTAATCAAGAAAATCGAGACCTACTGGCGCGAAATCGACCGCGAGAAGGACACCAGCGTGCAGCTCAATACCAAGTTCATCCCGGCTGCCGAAGTCATGCTTAAGTCCTCGGAAGAGGGATCGCTACGCTTCTTCTTCGAAAACCCGGAAGGAGATCTCGTAGGAGATTCGGTTACCCTGACATTCTCGGGCGGGAATTTCCGTGAGACCGGGGGAAAAAAAGCGGACATTCACGCCACCGGGGGCTTTGAAGATCTCGGCGACTATAATGAATACCTGACTGAGAAGATTCATTTCTGGCATCTGATCGTCGTGGAAGGATCCGGATTGCAGCCTGGAGGATCTGACTTCAAGGAAATCATGCGCATGCGCGTATCACCAAGGCGTCGGTAACAGCCCCGAATATGTCCGAACCAGCATCCCCGCTCGTGCCCCGCGAAGGCTGGCACGTCATGCACCTCTTCTACCACATTGACCACGGCCAGTGGCAGATACTGGATGACAGCGAGAAGCGGGAAGCAAAAACCAGCTTCACCGAACTCGTTCAGGAGATTCGCACCACGCCCGATACCCAGCTCCTGACCTTCACGGTAGCCACCCCCAAGGCCGACCTGGGATTCATGTTGCTCACCCCGGACCTGCAGGTCGCCAACACCTTCGAAAAGCGGCTGACCCTTTCGCTCGGGATCGACGTCCTTACTCCAGTCTATTCCTACCTCTCGCAGACCGAGCGCTCCGAGTACACCACAACCAAGGAACAGTACGCCGAAGAGACCCTGAAGTCCGAAGAGGGTCTTGAAGAAGGCTCGGCGGAGTTTGAAGCCAAACTTGCCGAATTCGACGAGCGCATGAGCCACTATCTGGAGCACCGGCTCCACCCCGTCCTTCCGGACTGGCCCACCATATGTTTCTACCCCATGTCCAAACGCCGGCAAGGCGAGGACAACTGGTATGCCCTTGGATATGAAGAGCGGCGGAACCTCATGAAGGGGCACGCTACTACTGGCCGAAAGTACTCCGGGCGCATCCTGCAACTGATTACCGGGTCCACCGGTCTTGATGATGCCGAGTGGGGCGTCACCCTGCTGGCCAAGGATACCTGCGACATCAAGGACATCGTTTACGAGATGCGCTTTGATCCTGTCTCCGTACGCTACGGCGAATTCGGCGATTTCTATATCGGAATGCAAATGCCTCTCGACGAAATCTTCAGGCGGCTGTGCCTCTAGATAGCGCAAAGGCATCCTGTAGAGGCCCGCAGGCGGGGATTTGAAGTTCCGATCATCTCCCGCTTTGTGCCGGATTGCCGAATCCCGCCAGCGATTCGAAATACCACTCCCACAAGCTCCATCCACCGAAGATCCAGGCCGCACCTCCCAGGGCCAGGAAGGGCCCGAAGGGCAACTGCCGGCCAAACCCAATACGGGCCGGGATGGCCCACAGGATGGCAAAGATACAGGCTGCAAAAAGCGCGAAAACAACGCCGTGCCAGCCGATGAAGGCACCGATCAGGCCAAGGAGGGGAGGGTCTCCGTCGCCCATCGCTTCACGGGGAATCATCACCCGGGTAGCTTTGCCTTCCAGAGATTTCATGTCTGCGATGGAATATTCCTCGCCTCCCATCTGGACCATCTCGCGGCTGATGACGATCCGGGTGGCTTTGGTTCGCTCACCGTCCTTCAGGATACCGTGCCCCTCGATCTCAAGGCGATCGTAGTCGCGGAAAAAGAGGTCGCCCCAGGCATACACGTCCTCCTCAAACTCCCCCTCCACATCCTTCCTGGGCATCTTGAGAACGAAACACAGTTGCTCTTCCTCTGATTCGGGCTCACGTAGGTACCATTCGTGCGCCTGGGAGAACTCGAACCGCTTGATCCCCATGAGCTTTTTCCCGAGGTAGACCACAAAAGCCAGACCTCCCCATCCAAGGGCCATTCCATAGAGCGCCTGCACCCCTCCCTGCCACCAGTGTATCGACTGTGGTTCGCCATCCAGCGTCACCAGGGTGGGATCGAGACAGGCCCCCAGCAGACCAGCACCCATCCCCCACCAGCAGAAATCGACTGGCACCACCATGAGATCGGCATCGATCCAGGCAATACAGATCAGAAGCACGGAGAGAACTGCCACCAGCGCTGCTGCAACAGGGGAAATCGGCGTATGATTGGTAACAAAGATATACCACCCGGTGAGGAAAAGAACCGCGGTCAGGATCTCAACGAAAACGTAGCGAAAGGCGATAGGCGCCCTGCACTCGGCACACTTCCCTCGCTGCAGGATCCACGTCACGATCGGGATATTGCGGAACCAGGGAATGTCACTTCTGCAGATCGGGCAGAACGACCGCGCGGGCTCCGTGACAGAGAGATCTTCGCGCGGCCAACGGTAAATCACCACATTGAGATAGGATCCTATGCAGGCTCCCATCACGAACATGCAGTAGCACCAGATCGGGAGTCTCAGGATGTCCTCCATCTGCCATACAGTATGCCCTTTCCTTCGGATTTCGAAAATAACATTTGTTCCCGCGCCAGGTTATGCTTTGGAAACTCCGTGCACCCGCTCCGCCAAGCCGCCGAGTCTGTCGCGCGCCGCCTCACCGGTGCGGGGCACCAGGCGTTGTTCGCCGGGGGCTGTGTCCGGGACACCCTGCTCGACAGGGAACCCGATGACTACGACATTGCAACCTCGGCGCGACCAGAAGAAGTCCTTCATCTCTTTCCCGGAAGCGATGAGGTGGGCTCTCATTTCGGCGTGATCATCGTTCGCGAAAGTGGATATCAGTTTCAGGTCGCGACATTCCGCTCAGACGGCACTTATCTTGATGGACGCCATCCTGACAGCGTGACCTTTACCAATGCCGAGGAAGACGCCAAGCGCCGCGACTTCACCATCAATGGCCTATTCGAGGATCCCATTAGCGGGGAGATTCTCGACTACGTCGGAGGGCGGAAGGATCTCGAGGCCGGCGTCCTGCGTGCAATTGGAATACCCCGCGCACGATTCGAGGAAGACGCCCTCCGTCTCCTGCGGGCTCTGCGGTTTGTCATCTACACCGGTTTCAAAATCGATCCCGCCACCTGGGAGGCGCTGTGCGCAGACGCTTCACTGCTGCAACGGGTGAGCCCCGAACGCATCAGGGATGAGTTTGACAAGATTATCACGCATTCCTCACGACGGCTTGGGATGGAACTCCTTGTCGAAAGCGGACTCATGGAGTTCATCGTGCCGGAGTTCCTGGCCCTGCAGGGATGTGAACAACCACCCCAGTTCCACCCGGAAGGAGACGTCTATGTCCACACCCTGATCATGCTCGAACTCCTCGGAGAGAGCCCTTCCCTGGAACTCGCGCTATCCGTCATGCTGCATGACATTGCCAAGCCCCCCACCTTTACAGTCGATGAAACCGGGCGCATCCGGAACAGTGGACATGACCGCCTTGGCGCGCACATGACCGAGGAGATCCTGCGGCGTCTCCGCTACTCAAACCAGATCATCGATGACGTATCTTCCATGGTGGCCAACCACATGAACTTCATGAACGTCCAGCGCATGCGCACCGCAAAGCTCAAACGCTTCATGGCACGCTCCACCTACGAGAATGAACTGGAACTGCACCGCGTGGACTGCACCAGCAGTCATGGCATGCTGGACAATATTGAATTCCTGCAGACCAAGGCGGACGAGTTCGCCAGCGAACCTCTCATTCCCCCTCCCCTCGTGAGCGGACACGACTTGATCAGCCTCGGCTTCGAACCGGGTCCTCTCTTCAGCGAGATCCTCGAATTCGTGCAGACCGAGCAACTTGAAGGCCGACTCTACGAGCGGGACACGGCCCTTTCCTTCATCCGTGAAAAATTTGTTTCGGACTAGACCGGAGCCATCCACATTGGCCGCGCAATCCCGAAAAATTCACACAGCCCCCCAGCACCTGCTCCACGAGCATTTGCTCCCGAACTCCATGAGTATCCCTACCGAGCACGACGACGCGACTAACGCGCGTATCCTCTCTGTTTCCGAAGACCTCGTGGAGGGATTTCAGGAGCAGCCCTTTCACGTCATTGCTCATCAGTCCGGTGTTCCACTGGAAACAGTTCTAGAACGCATTCACGCCATGTTAAAAGCCGGAGTCATCCGGCGTGTGCGTCAAACCCTGCTGGCTACCAAACTGGCTCACGGTGCCCTCGTGGCATGGAAAGTGGACCATGATAAACTCAATGACGCCTTCGATTTCATGGCCAACGATGATCCTTTCTCCGGACACGTGGTCATTCGCTCCACCGACGAAGAGGTCTCCGGTTCGGTCTACCGTCTCTGGACCACTCTCAAGGTGCCCCAGGGAGAATCCCTGCAGGAGCACGGTGAAGTTCTTCAACGCCTCGTGGGAGCGGACGGGTTCCTCCTCATGCCTGCCAGGGGACTCTTCGCCCTTGGGGTCGGTCACGTCCGCCGCAGGGGCTTGAAACCCGGCGCACGGATCGACAACCCAGCGCAGATGATGACCACTACCACCGTGGAACTGGACGAGGAAGAGTGGAGAGTGCTCATCGCCATGAAGGAAGAACTGCAACCGGATGAGATCGCAGAGCATCCGTGGGATCAGCGCGCCGAACTGGCAGGAGTTTCCCTGAGTCGGTTCTTTGAGGTAGCTCACACCCTCAATACCAAGAAAGTCATCGGACGCTTTTCAACCTTCCTCGAACACATCAAACCCTCCAAAACAGGCAAACGCGTAACGCGCTTCAACGGCCTCTTTCACTGGGCCGTCCCACCGGGACGGGAAGTCGAGGCCGGCGGCGAGGTGGGCCGCCACCACTGTATGACACATGCCTACTGGCGGGAGGGTGGGCCCGAATTCGGGAATGTGAACATCATGGGAGTGGTCCACGGTTCTGTGAAGGACACTGTCCTGACTCATAAGGCCGCCATCGATAGCCACCTCCAGGAGGCCGGAATTCCGGTATCCTACACCAATGTCTTCTGGGGTGGCCGAAGCGAGATCAAGCCCTCGGAAATCTCCCCGCAGGTTTACCGGGACTGGCATGCGGAACACCGCAAAGGGTAAAGCACTTCGTTGACGTCTCTAACGAATTCGTCACATTTGAGGAAAGGCGAAACTTCATGGAAAAGGGTAACGGAGCCCGGACCATGCATAAGATCCTGATTGTCGAAGACGAACCGGATATAGCGGAGCTTATCGCATTCAACCTGGATCGGGCCGGCTACACCACTGTCATCGCCCACGATGGCATCTCCGGTCTGGACACGGCATTGGTGGAGGAACCGGACCTGATACTCTTGGACCTCATGCTGCCCGGCAAGGACGGGTTCTCTGTCTTCAAGGATCTTCGGCGGGATTCCCGCACCAGTAGAACTCTGGTCATTATGTTAGACCGCCCGTGCTCAGACAGAGGACCGTATCCAGGGCCTTGAAGCGGGGGCTGACGACTACCTCACAAAACCCTTCAGCCCCAAGGAATTGATTCTCCGCGTAGAGTCCGTTCTGCGACGGTCCCAAGCGGTCCCCGGATCAGCCCACTTTGAAATAGCTCTCCCGCTACAGGCCATCCACCGGAAAAAACAGGACAACGCCCCCCCGAGACTGCCGCCACCGTTGTTTCTCAACCTGAGCAAGGAAGCCCGGCAGGCTGAGTCAAAACACCACGGTCCCGGGCAGTTGAATCGGAGAGGCCCTGAGGTTACGCTAGGTGGCGCATCTTCAGATTCCACCCGCAATAACGGAACCAAGCCGATCCTCAGCGACCCACTACCGGGACAATGGATTTCTTCGCGCGGTCGCGGGGCCCTTCCCCATCCTGCTAGCCGGTCACCTCTGCCTCGTCCGGCTCAGGCTTGGGAGGCTTGACCTCCAGGGAAAGTTCCTTGGCGTCCTTCTCATGGCTTACTGCTACCAGGTCGCCTGCCTTGAATTCCGCCCGAAGAAGAGCCTCCGCCAGAGGATCCTCAAGATGACGCTCTACCGCGCGGCGCATTGGACGGGCTCCGAAGTTCGGGTCGTATCCTTCCGTAATGAGGAAATCGCGGGCCGAGGCATCCAGTTCCAGTTCGATCTCCTTTTCCCTGAGGCGCACCAGAAGCTTGTCGATTTCGAGATCCACGATGGCGGAGAGGCTGTCCTTCTCAAGCATCCTGAAGACCACCAGGTCGTCGAGGCGATTCAGGAACTCCGGTTTATACTCCTTCTTGGCCTCTTCCATGATCTTTTCCTTCATGCCCTCAAAATCGGCATGCCCCTCACTCATCGCTCCAAATCCCAGCGAGGTCTGGCGCTTGATGGTCTGCGCCCCCACATTGGAGGTCATGATGATGATGGTGTTGCGGAAATCGATCTTGCGTCCGAAGCTATCCGTGAGCATTCCCTCTTCCAGAATCTGGAGAAGAAGGTTCATGACATCCGGGTGCGCCTTCTCTATCTCATCAAAAAGCACCACTGAATAGGGACGACGGCGCACCGCCTCGGAGAGTTGCCCCCCCTCTTCGTAGCCGACATAGCCGGGAGGCGACCCTACCAACCGACTGGAGGTGAATTTTTCCATGTACTCCGACATGTCGATCTGAATGAGCGCCTCCGGGTCGCCGAACATGAATTCGGCGAGGTTGCGGGCCAGATAGGTCTTACCCACCCCGGTAGGACCCAGGAAGAGAAAGCTCCCGATTGGGCGCCGCGGATCCTTGAGGTCCGCCCGCGAACGCCGGAGAGCTTTCGAAATGGTAACCACCGCCGCATGCTGGCCCACCACGTGATGCTTCAGTTCTTCCTCCATGCGGAGGAGTTTCTCGGTCTCTTTCTCCTCCATGCGCTGGAGTGGCACGCCGGTCCACTTGGCCACCACCGTCATGATGTCATCCTCGTCGACGTCCACCACCTTCTCCTCGCTCTCGGACTTCCAGGAACCGAGGAGATCCTCCAGTTCCTTCTTGGTCTGCTTTTCGGTATCTCGCAGCGAAGCCGCCTTCTCAAAGTCCTGCGAGTTAATCGCGGCCACCTTCTCCTTGTTGATCTCCTCGATCTTTCCCTCCAGGGCCTTGATCTCAGGGGGACGGGTCAGCGTCCCGATCCGGGCGCGCGCGCCGGACTCATCGAGCACATCAATGGCCTTGTCCGGCAGGAAACGACCGGTCAGGTAGCGTGAGGTCAGGCGCACGGATGCCTCGACCGCTTCGGGCGAATACCGCACCTTGTGATGCTCCTCATACCTGTCCTGCAATCCCTGCAGAATGGCGATCGCATCCTCAACGGAAGGCTCCTCCACCTTGACCTGCTGAAACCGGCGCTCCAGGGCCGCATCCTTCTCAATGTACTTGCGGTATTCGTTGAGGGTGGTCGCTCCGACACACTGCAACTCCCCGCGACTCAGAGACGGCTTGATGATATTTGAGGCATCCATCGCCCCCTCTGCCGATCCAGCGCCCACGATGGTGTGCAACTCGTCGATGAACAGAATGACATTCTTTACCTTGCGGATCTCGTCCATGACGGCCTTGATCCGCTCCTCGAACTGCCCACGATACTTCGTCCCCGCCACCATCAGGGCAAGATCCAGAGTTACCACGCGCTTCTCCCGCAGGATCTCCGGCACATTGCCCGCTCCTATCTCCTGGGCCAGACCTTCCACTATGGCGGTCTTGCCGACACCCGCTTCGCCCACCATCACAGGGTTATTCTTGGTCCGGCGACACAGGATCTGGATCACGCGTTCGAGTTCAGTCTCGCGCCCGATCACGGGGTCGAGTTTTCCGTCCCGGGCAAGTTTTGTAAGGTCCCGCCCGAAAGCCCGCAGGGCCGGCGTCTTGGCCTTGCCTTCACCGCCCCCCTCCATCGGTTCTTCGTCATCCTCGAAACCTTCGAATTCATCATCAGATTCCTCCGGGGAAAAGTTAGGATCGATCTCCGCCAGAATCTCGTTGCGCGTGCGCTGAATATCGACGCCAAGGGTCTGGAGCACGCGGGCCGCAACCCCCTCCCCTTCGCGAAGCAAGCCCAACAGGATGTGCTCAGTTCCGACGTAGGAGTGGTTAAGAGCCTTGGCTTCCTTGTTGGCAAGCGCGAGCACCTTCTTCACCCGGGGGGTGTAGGGAATATTGCCGGAGACCTTCTGATCCGGTCCGGTTCCAACCTGCTTCTCCACCTCCATGCGCACCGACTCCAGATCAAGTCCCATGCGTTCCAGCACACTCACAGCCACCCCCTGGCCCAGTTTGATCAGTCCAAGCAGGAGATGCTCGGTGCCCACATAGTTGTGGTTGAACCGGTCTGCTTCCTTCCGGGCGAGCGCCAGAACCTGTTGCGCCCTCGGGGTGAAATTATTCATAAATCAACAATGGTATCAGGAGGGTCTTCCCGGTCTTCGTCCTCTTGTCTCTCATTCATAACAGGCGGATCGAGCGATTGCAACTGAGTCCGGATAATTTCAGCCCGAATCGCATCCCGCTGTTCAGGAGTCAATTTCTTCCCCGAATGAAGCTGCAGGTGGGCCGGCTGAATCTCCATCAGCAGTGAATCGCAGGTCCCTCCCGTCTTGGGCGGGAAAAATTCCAGCTCGGCCCCCAGACGCAGCAGGGACAGCAGATTGAGAGCCTCCTTGGAGGCGATGATATGCGCGTGTCGAAGGGTTCCATAAGCCCGTCCAACCCGGTCAAACACCATCTCGGCGTCATCTTCGAAAAGTTTCAGCCGGGCGTTGCGCTCGTGGGAGACCACTTGCTCAATCACACGCTCAAGACGCCGAATAATCGTCTCTTCACTCTCCCCGAGGGTGGACTGGTTTGAGATCTGAAAGAGGTTCCCGAGAGACTCCGTGCCCTCCCCGAAGAAACCGCGGACCGCCAGTTGCAGCTTCCCCACCGCCTGCAGCACCTGGGCGATCTGATCGCTTAACACCAACCCGGGAAGATGCAACATCGCGGAAGCCCGCATGCCGGTTCCCAGGTTGGTGGGACAGGCACTCAGATAGCCCAACTCATGATCAAACGCGAACTCAAGGTTGCTCTCAAGCTGGGTGTCAATGGAAGACACAAGTTCATAGGCCTCGCCCAGGGCCAGTCCTGGCCGGATAGCCTGCATGCGAAGGTGGTCCTCCTCATTGATCATCAGGCAGAGAGCCTGCTTCCGGTTGACGATGGCCGCACTTCCCTCACCCCTCGCGGCCTGCTCACGACTGATAAGATGCCGCTCGACGAGGACCTGCTTCTGGAGAGAGGTCAGACCGTCCAGTTCCTGCGAGAACCCATTCTTCATCTCCGGGAGTGCTTCCACCTCGGGTTTCACCCGCTCCAGCAAGCCCATCCGGCGCTCCTTGGTGGACCACCCCGGAAACGGTTCGCGGTGCAGGTTACGCGCGAGGCGCACGCGACTGGTCAGGACCACTCCAGTCCCCTCTGCCGCACCCGTCATCCAATCGGCCGGATGCTTTAACAGGGTGGAGAACCGCATCATGGCTGCGTCACTACACTGGTCTCGATCTCGTGGATTTCATCCCGCAGTCCAGCCGCCTCTTCGTAATTCTCGGCAGCAATGGCCTGCTCCAGTCGTCCACGCAATTGGTCAAGTCTTTGTTGGCGCGCATGAGCCTCCACAAGCCCCTCGGGAACCCGACCCACATGCACCATCCCCTTGTGCATCCCCTTGAGACGGCGGCCGACTTCATCAGAAAAAGTCTTGTAACATTCACTGCATCCCAGGCGGCCGACCTGCTGGAACTTGTTGAAGGTAAAACCACAGATCGGACACGGCACTCCGTCGTCCGACATCGTGATGATGTCTCCCGGATCCGTGGCAGTTTCTCCTCCCAGCACCGAATCCGCGAGAGAGAAGCCGGCGGGATCAGTCACCCCCTTCTCCTCAGCGCACTCTTCACAAAGGCACATCTTCTTCATCTCTCCTTCAACCAGCTGGGTGAGGAAGACAGTCGCCTTTTTCTCGCAGAAGTCACACTGCATGCGGAGGAACTCTAATGCAGCTCCCCGTAAATTCGAAATAAAAAGCAAGATTTACTCCCCGTTGATGGGGGTGCCGGAATTGCGAACAAGAGCCCGGTAAGCCCTGATGAAACGAGCCGTGAGAGGCCCCGGAACCCCTTCTCCAATAGGACGATGATCCAGTTCAACCGCTGGAATTACTTCCGCCGCCGTCCCGGTCAGAAAGCACTCGTGCGCCGTCATTATGTCGAACCGGGTCATGGTCCTTTCCCGAATGGTGACATCCAATTGCTTCGCAAGCTCAAAAATAACTCCTCTGGTAATACCGTCCAATCCCCCGTCAGAGACTGGTGGTGTGTAGCCTACGCCGTTCTTCACAATGAAGATGTTGTCCCCAGTGCACTCTGCCACATAACCCTGCTCGTTCAGCATGAGGCCCTCCCGGCCGCCTGCCTTCGCAGCCTCCACCTTGGCCATCACGTTATTGAGATAGTTCAGTGACTTCACCTGGGGGCTTAAAGAGCTGTGGGTGGGACGCCGGGTGACGCAGGTAACCACCTTCAGCCCCACATCGTAGTCCGACTGTGGATAAAGTTGGATGTCCGCCGCAATAATGATCATGGAAGGGCGCTTGCAGCTCTCCGGGCTGAGACCCAGGGTCCCCACTCCCCGGGTGACAAGAAGGCGCACGTAACCGTCCTGCAGGTTATTGGCACGAATGGTTTCGAGAATGTGCTCGATGATCTCTTCCCGGGACCAGGGAAGTTCCAGCAGGATGGCCTTGGAGGATGCAAAGAGCCGATCAACGTGCTCAGGCAGACGAAAAATCCGTCCACTGTAGAACCGGATTCCCTCAAAGACCCCGTCACCATACAGCAGACCATGGTCGAAAACCGAGACCCTCGCGTCCGCTTCGTCCACCAGGGAACCATCGTACCAGATTTTGAGCGCCATGAATTTCGGAGGGCAACTTTGGATGCTCTGCGCCGGATTGCAATCAATACTCGACGTTGGTTCTACCCCCCCGAATCCGTCTCCTCCGCGATAATTTTCCCATCGAGGATCTCCAGGATGCGATCCCCCAGCTTGGCGAGACTGCGGTCGTGGGTCACTACCACCAGGGTGGTCTTCAGGTTCCCGGCGAAATCAAAGAGCAGTTCCATCACCTCGCCTCCGTTGCGGGAATCCAGATTCCCGGTGGGTTCGTCCGCGAAGACCATGGCCGGATCGTTTACCAGTGCCCTCGCGATGGCGACCCGCTGCTGTTCCCCGCCACTCAGTTCCGCCGGCAGGTGATGAATGCGTTCCTCCAGTCCCACCTCTACAAGCAGTTCAATGGCGC
>Ga0310120_10001353_pt1 | contig 18289 bp, 14 predicted proteins | sample CB27_AW_983_MG_FD_203506 | JGI IMG/M metagenome (GOLD analysis project Ga0310120, IMG submission 203506) | Marine microbial communities from Western Arctic Ocean, Canada - CB27_AW_983 | ecosystem: Environmental > Aquatic > Marine > Oceanic | place: Canada: Western Arctic Ocean | collected...
GCTGCGGCATGGGGGGCAGCGGTTTCAGGATTCCGTGGCCATCTTCGCGAGGGAGTCGCCTCGCCCCATGGAGCCTTCCAGGACAATTCTGACCCACAGTTCAAGCCACAGGATCAGCCAGAGACGGGTGTCATGTTCGGCTTTTCCGGAGCAGTGCTCAGCGAGGTGCAGTTCGACGCTCTCCGGATTGATCCAGCCCATCGCGGCGCAGCGACTGTCGCGCATCAGCGTGCGAAGCAGGGTCGCGAGCTGGCCACGCCACCAGATATTCATGGGCATGGCGAAGCCTAGTTTGGGTCGGTAGATGACCTCGGGTGGGACCTGGCGCGCCGCGATGCGCTTGAGAATCCACTTCCGGGTGCCCCGATGCAACTTGTAGTCATCGGGCAGAGTCCATGCGGATTCGACGAAGTGATGGTCGAGCATTGGCGGCCGAACTTCCAGGGATGCGGCCATGCTGGCGACATCGACCTTGACTAGGTAGTCGTCCGCGAGTTGCACCTCGAAATCGTCGTAGAGAGCCTGTTGGAGAACCGATGCTTTGGGCAAAGAGAGAGGTCTTCCAGTTCGGCAGGCCACGACATCGTGGTCGGTCGTCAAGGTTTTGAAAGCATTCCCGAGAAGAGTCTCGCGATGGTCGAACCAACTCTGAGAGTTGGTGTAACCCGCTCCCGGTGTCGCGAGTGAAAGTCGATTCATGGCGGAAAGACGCCGAGCGAGCCCCTCGCCACCTAAGCGCCCCATGATGTTTGCGACATGGGGAACTGCCCTCTGGCGCAGGGGTTCGGGAATGATTCGGCCGAAGAGCGAGGCGTAGACAAGGGATGCGGGACGCCAATAGCCCGCGAAAGATTCATCACCCCCGTCCCCGGAAAGAGAGACCTTGACGCTTTCTCTTGCCATGCGAGATACCAGATGAGTAGGGATGGACGACGAATCTCCGAAGGGTTGGCCGTATTGCCAGACGAGTTCCGGCAGGATCTCCAGGATCGAGTCGGCCCGGAATATCAGTTCGTGATGTGTCGAGCCGATGTGTTGGGCAACGCTTCGCGCAAACGGGAGTTCGCTGAACGCTTGCTCCTCGAAGCCGACTGAAAACGTATCGATGCTCGGGCTGTGACGCGCCGCGATGGCCATGATGAGGGACGAGTCCACCCCGCCACTGAGGAAACCTCCGATGGGCACATCTGCAATCAGGCGGGCCTTTACGCTCCGCTCAAGACCCTCTTCGATGACTTCTTCGGCCTCTCCCAGGGCCATGCGTCGGGGGCGCTTGTCCGGAAAATTCCAGTAGCGTTCGAGGGACGCTTCCGAGCGCCCTTCGATCACGGCGAAATGAGCGGGGGGCAGGCTTTCTACGCCCTTCCAGACCGTGTGGGGATGGGGAATGAAGGCATGGGAGAGGAAGCACTCGACGGCGTCCATCTCGACCTCAAGCTCACCGTTGACGATTTCGCGTAGTGCATTCAACGATGAAGCGAAGGCGAATACGCCGGGCTTTCGCAGTAGATAGAGTGGCTTTTCGCCGATTCTGTCTCGGCCCACCACGAGCCTTCGCCGGGGGGCATCCCAGATCCCAACCGCGAACATTCCGTCCAGGTGGGTGAAGAGGTCGGTTCCCCATTGCTCATAGCCGTGGACGATGACTTCGCTGTCGCAGTTTGAGCGAAAGTGATGGCCGGCGTCGATCAACTGCTCGCGGAGAGCGGCGAAGTTGTAGATTTCGCCGTTGTGCACGGCGTGGATCGAGCCGTCTTCGTTCGAAATCGGACATCGACCTGCCTCGCTGAGATCGAGGATGCTGAGGCGGCGATGGACTAGGCCGATGCCGGGCTCGACCAGGGCTCCATGGTCATCCGGGCCACGGCTCGCCATAGCGAGGGACATTCGGGACAGGGCCGCCTCGTCTGGGCGGCGGCGGTCGGCATACCAGACACCCCCGATTCCGCACATGCCGATTCCGCTCCAACCGTAGAGAGTCTGGCCCCGTAGGCCCTTTCAAGAACAAAATAGAGAGGTAGCGCCTAGCCCAGGGAACGTCGACACGCTGGGCGATGGACTGGAGCTTATTATGCTTCGCTGATCGCCACCGGGGCTCCGGTCCGAATGGATTCGAGAATCGCAAAGGTGACTCTCGACGTTGCAATCAGCTGTTCCAGGGTGAAGGGGCCTTCGCCACCCGAACGCACTGCGCTGAGTACTTCGCGTAGGGCCTCGGCCTGTCCCTTATCCTGGTTGATGTTCTTGACGCCCTCGGATTTCTTCGACCCCATGATTCGGGTTTGTTTGAAATTCTCGCAGGTCGCGGTAATGCCGCCGGCGGAAGCCTCAAAGCGCTCCTTCGGGAGTTCGCTGGTGGTTTGGGCGAGATAGTGGATATTGGCGACGGAACCGTCGCGATACCGGATCAGGGCTGTGATGGAATCGTCGAGTTCGAAATTGTTGGAGAGGGCACTGGCAAAGACCTGAACCGGGGGTTGGCCCACGATGTGCCCGCAGAGGTCGACGAAATGGCAGGCTTCGCCGAGGATTCGTCCGCCTCCTTCCATGGGGTCGGTGATCCATGTGCCCCGGGGTGTGGGGCCCGCAGCCACGGTGTACTGGATGTGGAGCGGTGCGGATCGGTTCTCGAAGGCCTGGATGAACGCACGCGTGTGTTGGGAAAACCGCCGGTTATAGCCTACGGCAAGCAGGCTTCCGCTTTCGCGAACAGCGGCGGCGACTTCATCGACTTCAGCCGGAGTCAGCCCCAGGGGTTTCTCGAGCCAGACAGCCTTGCCGGCGCGAAGAGCCTCCGCTGCCCAGCGAGCATGCAAGTTGTGACGAGTCGCGATGAAGATGAGATCGATATCGTCAGCCTGGATAATATCGGCCGGGTCGGTCCCGCATCGCTCGAAGCCGAAGCGTTCGGCGGTTCGTTGGGCCGACGGGCCGGTTGCTGTCACGAGGGAGGTTTTACGCAGGCCGGTATTCCCAGAGAGATGTGGCAAGAGAACGGCCTTGGCATAATTCCCGGCGCCCAGGAAGCCCACGCCGATATCCGATTTTGCCTTTCGCGGTGAGGTGGAGCGAAGCGAGAGGGTCCGGGTGGGGATTGAGGATGCGTCGTAGCGAAATATGACAGCCAGGCTCGGTCGTTCGCCCTTTGCGAGTTGGGCATAGGCGGTCTCGGCCTCGGAAAAATCGACGATCTCCGCATCGAGCTTATCCATATGAATGGCTTCGCGGTGGGCCAGGGCAAGGACTGCCTGGAGATTTCGATTTTCAGTCCAGCGCACGTAGGGAAGGGGGTAGTCGAGACCGAGTTCCTCGTAGCGTCGGTCGTAACGGCCGGGGCCGTAGGACATGCTGAGTCGAAGCTCGAGTTCCTTCTCGTAGAAGGTTCGTCGGTCGAGTTCCAGTGGCATGGCGCCCACCACGATGACTCGCCCCTTGGGCCGACAGAGTTCTGCGGAGAGTTGAATCGGAGCGGAGTCATTGGCCGAGGCAGTGACGAGGACGAAGTCGGCGCCGTAGCCACCGGTTGCCTCGTCCTTCCAGCCCGGAGGTAACCCATCGGGCTGGGCTCCCCACTCGGCGCCCTGCTCAAGGGCCTGTTTTATTCGGCGCTCGTCGATGTCGATTCCCAGTACTCGGCAGCCATTGGATACGAGCAATTGAACAGCGATCTGGCCGATCAATCCGAGCCCGACGACGACCGCAACCTCGCCCAGGGCAGGGCCGGCCACGCGAATCCCCTGGAGTGCGATGGCGCCCAGGGTGGCGAAAGCGGCCCGGTCGAGATCGAGTCCGTCGGGCACCCGGGCGACAAGGTTCTCGGGCACACTGACCCATTCTGCGTGGTTTGCGTAGCCTGCTCCCGCACAGGCGACTCGGTCGCCCACGATGAAGTCGCTCACGCTCTCGCCGACGCCCATGACGACACCGGCGCACGAGTATCCCAGGGGTTGAGGAGAATCCAGGCGGTTGACCACGGTTCGGTAGGTGGGAAGCGGTCCCTCCTGACGAACCTTCCGCAGGACCTGGCTGACAAGGTCTGGTCGGCTGCGGGCCTTGCCCAGGAGGGACTTCTTCGCGAAGTCCATGGCGATTTTCTCGGTTCCCGGCGAGACCACGGAGAAGTGATTCTGAACGAGAACCTGCCCCGGTCCCACGGCGGGGGCGGGCACTTCAAGGAGTTGAAGCTCCCCACTACGGGCACTCTGAAGGATCTGTTTCACGCCGTGACCTCTTTGGACCCCGTCACTCCGGGTACGTTCTTATCGGCGGCCGCCTCGATATGATTGAGCCAGCCCGGGTGGGGCACAAATGGGCGGGGCGACTCAAGCTCGCCGAGAGGGTACACGCGAACCGATTCGGAAACCGTCTTGGCGGGTCGGCTGGCTTCGGCGATTTCGACGTCCTGGGCGCGTCGTACCCGGCTGATGCGCAGAGTCGAGGTGGCCATGGCCGCCTGGACCTTGGGAACACGGGTCGCGTCGAAGCCCATTAGCTGGATCGCGGCCAGATCCAGTGCGACGGGGTCGAGAGAAGCCAGGATTACCCCCAGGGGTACGTCCCGGGGTGCCAGGGGCCCATTCATGTCTCCGGCGACGACTGCATCGAGGACGGTCAAGACCTGGCGGACGGGTTCCTCCGCCTCCAGGTGTTGCCCCTGAGCATCGCTGTAGTAGACGCAGCGGTTGAGATCGCAGCACATCCGCCAGGTGGTTTGATTGCCGTGCCAGTTGCCCGCCCGAATGAAATCGTCACCGCGGATTTTGAATTCCGCTCGTCGGTAGGCCCTGACTAGGGTCTTGCCCCAGTTCCTTGCGAGCAGGGCTCGCCCCCAGTCGGTCAATCGGCTGCGGGTGCGGTCAACCAGGGCTCCGCCCGGGAATTCGTCTCCGCCTTCGGATACCGACCCCGCACAGTGGTGGGGGAGCCAGTTCTTGTCCCCGTTGATTCCCACCATGTTCTTGAGTGCCAAGGTCACTCCGGTCTTCTTGTGGGTCTTGAGCTTGGGCAGATTGACGATGAGGTCCGAGGAAAGAACAGTCTCGGAGAGCAGGTAGGCGTTGCGGCCGTGGGAGTGGTGTTCCGATGTGGGGGCCGGATCGTAGTCGGCGCCGCGCATACGCGATGAGTCCAGGCCCGATCCCTCGAAGAAACTCTGCCTCCCAAGGTCGACTGCGCGGTAGCCCCGGGGATCGCCCGGCAAGCTCCGCCGGGAAACAATGACGCCGTCTTCGAAAATGACGGCCTCGCGTCGGAGGTCGATAATTTCGAGGTTGGCGCCCAAAGCTTTTTGGAAGTGATCGCGCATCGTGTCCAGACCGGTGATTCTTCGAATTGCCTCGAAGTCACAGTCCTGTTGAGGTGCTTCGGCGACGATCACACGGCCCGACGGACCCACCGCCAGGAAGGCGTAGTCCGCAACGGCTCGGAGGATTGCGCCGTGGGTAATGACACTTTCCACGCTGGCGTCGGATTCGATCTCGGAACGCGGGTTCCAATGCCGGATGAAATTGGGCTTGAGGACGATGGTCTGGCCCGGTGTCACAAGGCTTCCCAGAGGATTCCATTGGGGATCCCCGGCGCGGGTCGCGTCCAGACCGAGGGCGAGGAGCGCGCTCCGCACCGCCTCAAATATGCCGTTGACCGGTGGGGACGACCCTTTCCCGAGTCGCCCGGCGAGTTCCGGAGGTTCAAAGCCGGGGTGCCACGGAGCGCTCAGGCCGCGGTAGTGGTCGGGCCCGCGGGCGAGGCCTACGCGGATCATGAAGACGGCCTCCCGGGCCTAGATGAGGGGGTCAAAGCTGGCTCCGTACGGTTTTTGTCATGAAATCGAGCATCCGGAGTGCCAAGGTATCTCGCACGAATTCATCTTTCACCCACCGGCGCCCGGCGGCGGCCCGGCGTCTGGCCTCCTCGGGTTGCTGAGCGATCGCCTCCACGGCATCGGCCATGGCCTGGGGATCCTCAGGATCGATGACCCACGCGGCGCCGGCCTCTTCGGTCATGCGGCGGATTTCGCCCCGAGCCGCGACAATGACGGGTCTTTCCTGGGCGAGAAACTCGAAGATCTTCGATGGGATGACCATTTCGAAAACCGGTAGATCCCGCAGGCAGACCAGCAAAATATCCGCGCTTGCGATCCAATCGGGCATCAGTTCCCGAGGCTGGAGCCCCAGTAAACGAACGTTGGTGATGCCCCGCTCCTGGATCATCGCTTCGAGTTTTTCGCGCTCGGCTCCGTCACCGATGATCAGGAACGCAATATCGGGTCGACTCTGAAGGATCTCAGCGGTCTCGATGACGCATTCCAGGCCCTGGGCAAGGCCAAGCGTTCCGATATAGGCGACGGCCGTTCGGCCTTCCAAGGCATATTTAGTTCGGAGTTTCTCGGATGCGGGCTGGGGACGAAACTGATGGGGGTCGATACCGTTGTAGATGAGTTCGATCTTTTCCCGTGGATAGCCGGAGTCGGCGATGTGGTCGATGAAGGCCCGGGTATTGACGACGATTCCCGCCGAACTCATGTAGAGCCATCGCTCAAGTGCTTCAAGGGATCCCAGGGCAAATCCCTGTTGCAGTTGCCCCAACTCGACGATGGATTTTGGCCAGAGGTCACGGACTTCAAGCACGAAGGGGAGGCGTTTGATCCGTGCGATCACGGCTCCCGCGAGCCCGCAGAAGAACTGGGGGGTCGTTGCCAGGACCAGGTCGGGGTTCCTGACCCTCTTGGACGCGATCACTGCCGTTACAGCGAAAAGTACGTAGTTCAGGATTCGCTTGGCGAAGCCGGCATTGGCCGCGAGGAACATCCAAGTTCGGATCACTCGGATACCGTCGATTTCCTCCTCGCGGATCCATCGATTGCGGTACCCGGCAAAGAGGACGCCGGCAGGATGATTGGGTACGCCGGTGATCACGATAACTTCATGACCTTCGGCCACCCAACGGCGGCAGTGCTCGTGGGTGCGATTGGCCGGGGCGTTGACCTCGGGCGGGAAGTAGTGGCTAACAAATAAGATCCGCACGCTGAGAGTCCCGAACGTCCCGGGAGGGACGCCTAATTGGGGATGTAGTCTGGAAGGAACGGAGTGATGCTTTGGGCTAGGGACTGGAACACCTGCTCGGCTGCGGCTTCGTCGCCGTGGATGACCGGGATCGTGAATCGCACAAGGGATCCGTCGGTGCGCCGTTTTGTGGCTCGGTCCAAGAACATGTAGAGCACTTTTTCGTGATTTCGAGCAATCACCCGCCCTCGTGATTGATACCAGAAGTAGACGAGATTGCGGCTATTTCCCTTGGCGATGATGACGCGCCTAGCCTCTCCCCCAAAGCCCATGTCGAGGGGAACAACATCGCTCTTGATGATGTCCCAACCCGCGCCGGGAAGGCAATGCTCTGGCGGATGAATAACGTTGTCGCTCCCGCCCGTATCCCGTGTCTGGCTCTGGTGATAGCCCACATAGACGTTGGCCACGGCTTCGAGTTCCGGGTTGACGAAGTCGCAGAGAAGATAATCGGTCACGCCGAGACGCCTCAGGATGTCATCGGACATCTCCTGAACGTTGGTGCAACGCCAGGCCTCGATTTGGAGGGGAAAGTTTGCGAAGTCGCCTCGGTCGGGGATGAAATCTTCGTTGGCGAAATAGCGGTACGTGTAGAGATTCAGGAGGATGAAGAGCAGAGCTACTCCGAGTTTGGCCATCAGTCGGTCTCCACGGGCTTTGGTCTGCGGATGAACTGGTCGATGAGTTTGGACTCTCCCAGAAGTATCAGGAAAGCCAGGCTGAAGGTAATCATGCCCTGGAACTCGTGGATGAAGCCGCCGGCGCTTTCTTGGCCGTATTCATGGGCCAAAATTCCGGTGAGCGCGACTCTCAGTGAATTGACCACGATGGCGATTGGAATCGTGGATGCCACCAGCAGGCATTGAAGGGCGAGGCTTTCCCTACGAAAAAAGTGAGCGAACACGACTCCAAGGGTCAGGAGGGCCATCAGCGACCGGAGGCCGCTGCAGGCCTCTGCGACGAATAGGTCACCACCCACCAGGTGAATGATGTTCCCTTCGAGCAGGACCGGTATGCCGATCAGGTGCATCAGGGAGACGGCCCACTCGGCTGCGATCAGTTGCAAGGGAAAAGCGACGACGTTCACGAAGGATTGAGGTAGGGGAACCATCATCAGCAGGAAAGCCATGGGGAAGAGGAGTAGAGAGAACACTCGGGTGCCGAGCAGGAGGAGCACGAGTCCCATCATGCTGATTACGTAGCCCGCGCGCAGGGGGGAAAGAAGGCTGCCGAGTTGCCCGACGGCCAGAAGCAACAACCCAAAGCCGAGTATGGCGACTCCCCACCAACTGCCCCGGAACTGGACCGCTTGGATGTACAATTTCTTCTCGTAGGCGAATACCAGGGCGAGGGGGACGATCAGGAAACCGTGGGAGTAGTCCGGAACGATTCGCCAATGCTCGACCATGGAGGAGAGGATCGGCGCATAGATGACAGTCAGAAGAAGCAGCAGGCATGCTGTCTGCCAGACGAGCCCGCGCCGGGACGTGATGACCGGTTTTTCGCCGAAGTATTCGGAAATTAGGCTCACAGCTCGCTCCTCAGATCGCGCACCAGAACGTCAACAATACGCCGTGCGGCTCCGCCGTCCCACAGTTCGGGAATTTGCCCCGGCTTGGCTCCGCCGGCGAGGATTTTGCGAGTTTCGGAAAGGATGATGTCGGGGTTCGTCCCAACGATGGTATTGGTTCCGTGAGTCACCGTGATGGGTCGCTCGGTATTTTCTCTCAGGGTCAGACAGCTGACGCCCAGGGCAGTGGTCTCTTCCTGGATCCCCCCGGAATCGGTGAGAACGACCTTTGCGTTTGCCATCAAATGAAGGAAATCGAGATAACCCAGAGGTTCGGTTGTCTGGAGGGCGGGCTTGATCCCACCTCGACCGGCCTCGATGGCGGCCGCGGTTCGTGGATGAACGGGGAAAACGATGGGTAACTCGTGGTGAATTTCTTCGAGGGCGCGAAAGAGCCCGTCCAAAGTATCTGCATCGTCCACGTTGGCGGGCCTGTGCAGGGTGAGCAGCCCGTAGGCACCGGGCTTCAGGCCCAGATCCTCAAGGGGATTGAGTTGGCGGGCCCGTTCGAGATTTCGGACCAGGGTATCGATCATGACATTTCCAACCCGGTGAATTTGTTCGGGCTTCGCGCCCTCGCGCAGAAGATTCCGATCTCCGTCGGGTTCGGTGGTGAAGAGCCAGGTTGAAATCGAATCCGTAAGAATCCGGTTGATTTCTTCGGGCATTGTGCGGTCGCCGGATCGAAGCCCGGCTTCGACATGCGCGATCGGAATCTGGAGTTTGACGGCGGCCAGAGAAGCGGCGAGGGTTGAATTGACGTCACCCACCACCAGGATGGCATCCGGCCGTCTCTCTTCGAGGAGCGCCTCCATCTTGATCAAGACGTGACCGGTCTGTTCCCCATGGCTACCCGAACCCACTCCCAAGTTGAAATCGGGTTTGGGAATGCCGAGATCTCGAAAAAAACTCTTGGACATGGCCTCGTCGTAGTGCTGGCCGGTGTGGACGAGGTACGCCGCAAACCGGTTGTCCTCTCGAAGTTCGTGCATCAAGGGCGCGATCTTCATGAAATTGGGCCGAGCTCCCGCCACAACGACAACGTTGATGCGCGTCGCTGGGGCAGCTCTCTGGTCAATGTTCATGAGGCATAAAGTCCTTGTTGGAGCGAATCCCGGCGCGGGTAAGCATTGTCGAATCGGTCGGGAAGGCCGCCTGACTTGAGCGCGGGATCATATCGGGAATCCCGGGTGCTGTACCCTCCTCCGGGGTGTCCCCCTGGGGTATTCGAGTGTCTGTCGAGACGTACGGCCGACCTTATCCTCCATGCAAACTAGGCAGGGATTCTCTAGATTGGCAAACTGTATCCAAAGTCACCCATTTCTATTGGGAAAAGGGGAAAAGTTTCGCCTATTTTGGGTCGAAGGTAGGAAAAGTGATTCCAGAGAAGGGATAATCTGCTCAAAGTGGGAACTCTTTTACACCCGGATGAATGAGGGAATGGATGGATGGGGTGAGTGCCCCAACTTTTCTGGGATCGAATGGGCCTCCCGGTCGCCCCAGAGGAGAGCCGGAAATTCCATTCGGGTAGAGCACGTGACCACAGAGCCGATGGGGATCAAGGAGAGAGCGTGTGAACACGCCGCAAAATCGGACGAGTCGACCACAGGAGAGAGCACTCGATGAGTGACGCATTCAGGGTACTGGTCATAGACGATGACCCAGGGATCCGGGAATACCTCCACACCGTTGCTTCCCGGCAAGGCTACGACGTTTTCTCGGCTGCCGATGGGGAGAGCGCCATTGAGGGACTCGCCGGGAGCCGGCCCGACATCATCACCCTCGACGCGGTTCTGCCGGGGATGGACGGATTGGAGACGCTGGGAAAGCTGAAGGAAGCCTTGCCCCATGTGCCTGTGATCATGCTCTCCGGCCACGGGCAAGCCCGGATGATTGTGGAAGCGATGAGAATGGGCGCTTCGGACTTTTTGCGTAAGCCCTTCGAGGTAGAGGAACTCGAGCTCGCATTCAGCAAGGCTCTTGAGACTCACGCACTCAAGGAGGAAGTGGTGAACCTGCGAGGACGGGTTCGCAGCGAGGTCGAGGGCTTGCTCTTGGGGGGCGATAACTCAAAGATGCAGGAAGTGCGTGAGACCATCGAGCAGGTAGCCGATACGGATATCACGGTTCTCGTTCGCGGTGAAAGCGGGACGGGCAAGGAACTTGTGGCCCGGGCGCTCTACCAGTTGAGCAACCGCAGCGAGCGTCCTTTCGTCAAAGTCAATTGCGCGGCGCTGCCGTCGGAGTTGCTCGAAAGCGAACTTTTTGGCTTCGAAAAGGGCGCGTTCACGGGCGCCCAGAAGAGAAAGCTCGGGAAATTTGAATATGCGAACCGCGGCACCATCTTCCTTGACGAGATCAGTGAAATGGCACCGGGGCTCCAGGCCAAGCTTCTTCAGGTTCTGCAGGACGGTGAGTTCTCACGGCTGGGAGGCGAGAGCGACGTCAAGGTAGACACTCGGATCATTGCCGCGACCAATCGAAACCTGGAAGAAGCTGTTCGCAGCGGAGAATTCCGAGAGGATCTCTACTACAGGCTCAATGTGGTCATGGTGGCGCTTCCGCCCTTGCGGGATCGAATTGATGCTGTGCCGCTCTTGACGGAGCACTTCCTCCAAATGTATGGGGAGCAGTACGGGAAAGAGGTTCGCCCGCTTTCCGTGGAAACCATGAATGTGATGATGGAATACAAATGGCCTGGCAACGTGCGAGAGCTTGAGAACATGATCAAGCGGATGGTGGTATTGGGAAGCGAGCAGGCGGTCTTGAAAGAGATCCAGAGGCAGGACATTGCCGTGGCGGTCGCTCATCCCGCGGCAGAGGATGCCCTAAACCTTGCGTCTTTGAGTTCGGATCTGGCCGAAGGCGGGGGCTTTGACTTGAAGGCGATTTCAAAGCGGGCAGCGCGGGTCGCCGAGAAGCAAGTGATCGAACGGGTCTTGGCACAGACGCGATGGAATCGGAAAGAGGCGGCGCAAAGGTTGCAGATCAGTTACAAGGCGTTGCTTTACAAGATGAAGGAGAACGGACTAAGCGATGGCAGATGAGTCGAGAAAACGATCGGCAAGTCGAGGGCGGCTGATCGCCATTTCGGGGCATTCGTTCGCTGCACTCTGCTTTTTTTTGATTTCGGCGCTGCTGATATCAGCATGTGCCCGGCCGGCTGCCGAATCGCCTCCAGATGAAAAGTTGGGCTTGCGTGTCCCCTACGTAATCGGGATTCCCGATGTTTTGCGAATCACAGTCTGGAAAAATCCGGAACTCAGCGTGGAAGCGCTGGTGAGGAGCGATGGGAAGATTTCGGTTCCCCTGCTCGATGATATCCAGGCCGAAGGACTGACTCCGGCAGAGTTGAAAGAAGTCATCAGCGGAAAGTTGGCCGAATACATCAGTTCCCCCAGGGTAACTGTTATCGTTCTCCAGGCGAATAGCCAGGTCGTCACAGTGGTGGGCGGGGTGTTGCGCGCGGGAACACTTCCGTTGAACCGCCAGATGCGGGTGCTCGAAGTAATCGCGGCAGTGGGCGGTTTCAATACATGGGCCAATCGCGCGGATATCAGAATTCTTCGCCCGACCCCGGGCGGACTAGTTTCGTATCGCTTCAACTACTCCGCGTATGTGGCCGGCAAGGCGCCGGACTCGAATATCTTGGTCGAACCCGGTGATACGATTGTCATCCCCGAGTAGAGCATATTTTTGCGAGTCCATCTCATTTCAGGACTGGGTTGCGCTCTGATGATTGCAAGCACGCTTGCAGATGCGCACCAGCTTGACCTGGGGATCGGCCAAGGCATTCGGATGGAGAGTAATATTTTCGGCTCGGCTACGGATCCGATTGCCGACGGCACATACCGAATCATGCCGGATGTCAATCTCAGCGGCAGTTTCGACAAGTTTAGTGGGGGCAGTTACCAAGTATCCTATCAGCCTTCCTATCTCTGGTATTTCAGGTCTGTGGGTGTAGACGGACTGGACACCAGGGCAACCGGCAGCGCCCAAATCGAGCTGAGCCGCAGAGACCAGTTGTCCGCAAGCGCCTCCTATCATGAATACAGCTCGGTCCAAGCAATTTCCGAGGAAAACGAAGATGGCTCGTTCGACGTTTTGGCATTCGATGCAGGACAGACGATACGAGCGTTTGGGAGCCTGGGCTATTCCCGTAGCCCGGACACGCGCTCCAACCTGCGGTTGAACTTGGACTTTCAAGATTATGGATATACCGAGTCCCGTAACGTTGGCAATAAATCCATCGGAGGGAGTACATCGTATAATCGAGCAGGCTCCCGTCGTGTGACCCTGGGAGCCAGCGCCTCAGTTCGTTATCGAATCTTTGATGAACAACAATTCCTAGAACAAGTCGTGGAAAGCTCGACAGTTGTGGTGACCAATTTTAATGCCTTGGCCTCGTACAAGGTGACGCCCAATGTGGTTTTCGACTTCCGGGGCGGGCCGTCCCTGATTCGGACCCAGCCGGGATCGGTGGTGGGCCGACCCAAGCCCGAGACGAACAGCGATTTTACATATTTCATGAATATGTCCCTGCAGCGGGATTTTAAAAATTCCAATCTCAGACTGAGTTACGTGAGGAACGAGGACCCATCGGGAGGATCGAGCAGGACTTCTGTGCTCGACACGGTGTCCATTGTCCTGAATATGAAGCTCAGTGAGTTATGGCGAGGGAGCGCCATTGCAGGCTGGAGTCGAAGGCAAACGGTTGATGCCTTCCTGATTCCTGATCAGTCCCAGGAACTTTTGCAGGAAGGCCAACTTGACCGAGCCTGGATTTCGCTCGGGGTAAATCGCCAGTTGGGCGAACGAATTCTCCTGAGCCTAAGCTTTCGTTACCAAAGCTGGATCAAATACGAAGTCGCTGGAGTCAATCGACCGAATAAGGACAATTACACAGGCTCGATGACGCTGAACTATGAGTTCTCTCCGTATATTTTCTAGCGGGAAGAATCAAAGAGATAATCAAACAAGCGCAAGGTCCAAAAAATAGGGCGACAGAGATTAATCAGAAATGAATTCCCAGCAGATCCCTCAGATTCCCGACATTGGAGGAATGATCCGTCGTCGGCTGAAGCTCATGCTGACGGTGGCAGCGAGTGGCTTTCTCGCCCTCTACTTGGTCGCCATGGCGCTTCCCAATCAGTACACCTCCAGCGCCACGATTCTCGTCGAACCCCAAGCCGTTGACGAGGGTTTGGTGAGTGCTGGGGTCCGTGAAAGTGATTTGAAGGAACGTCTAGGGATCATGACCGCGGAGATTCTCAGCCGAACGCGCCTTTCGAGACTGATTGATGAATTTGATCTGTACGCCGAAGAGTCGGAGAGCCAGCAGCGTTCAGAAGTCATCGACATCATGCGATCCCATGTCGTCGTGGAGCCGGTATTGAACGCGCTTGACGCCCAGAAGCGTCAGCGAGCGGACGTCCAGTTCAACTCCTTCAAAATAACGTTCACTTCCAGATCAGCGACCACCGCTGCGGTCGTTGCTCAGAGCATCGCTAACGATTTCCTCGAGGCGAATATCAACGCTCGAGTCAACGTTTCTCAGCAGAGTCTTGATTTCATGCAGGATTCAATCGAGGGATTGAGTGGCCAGCTCACCCAAGTTGAAGGGCAGATCAAGTCGCTCAAGGACGAAAACGCTGGGCACCTTCCGGAAGATTTGGATGCCAACCAGGCGTCGCTGCAGATCTCGATTGGCCAACTCCGAGATGTCCGGCGCGCATTGGATCTTGCCCTAAGTGACGAAGCTTTCTGGAAGGATCAAGCGATTACCGCTGGGGCTATGACAGGCATGAATGATCAGGCGAGTCCCGCCTATCGCCGAAAAATCGTTGAATCCGAACTGGGTGTTATGCGGGCGAGGGGCTACACCGCTCGCCATCCAGACGTAGTTCAGGCGGTTCAGGAATTGGCCCTTCTGGAAAGTAGGCTCGAGGGTTCGGGAGACGGCGAGGATGAGATCCCCGAGTCCTACGCCGAGCAGAACGCGAAGTCTGAAGAACGACGTTCCGCCTTGCGGGTGGAGGCCCTGGGTAAGGATATAGAGCGCCTCGCCGAGCAGGGAGAGGCTGCACGAGAGCGAATTGCCGCGACCCCGGCGGTTGTCGCCCAACTCGAGGCTCTGGGCCGGGAATACAGTCACCTCAATGTTTCTTTTCAGGATTTCAGTGCGCGTCGTCAGCAGGCAAGCGTCCAAGCGGATCTTGAGAGAAAGCAGCTGGGCGAGCAGTTTCGAATTCTTGAGTCTGCATTTCCCGCTCCGAGGCCGAGTTCGCCCAACCGTCAGCTGATTCTCTTCGTGGGCTTGGTTTTGGGTGTTGGTCTCGCCGGTACAGTCGGTCTCATTCTGGAGTCCACCGACTTTTCCGTTCACGATTCAAGGAGCCTTCAAGCTGCCACGAGTGTTCCGGTGCTCGCATCGATTCCTGCGATCATGCTCGAGCCGGATTTTGCCGCGCGCCGCCGCCGACTGGTAAGGGAGGTGCTGGTTGCCGGCTGTATCGCGGTGGTCTGTATCATGGCTGGAGCTCTTTCTTATGTGTATGTCAATGACATCGTGATTTTTCCCGACTCGGGTGAAGAAGAAGACGAAGCGCAAGAAGAGGCAGCGGGTGCACGCGTCTTCACCCGAGGAGTCCAGTTCGGGTGGAATTCCCGATGAGGTTCTGGAGCATCCATGTATTGTGAATACTACGGGTTGGTTAGATCGCCATTTGAGATGACTCCGGATCCGTCATTTCTCTTCTTGGGAGAAGCGCATCGGGAGGGGCTGGCGACTCTCGTCTATGGAGTCAAGGCGGGGAAGGGATTCGTAATGCTCACCGGCGAAGTCGGGACGGGCAAGACTACGCTTTTGCATGCACTGCTCGGGCAGTTGGACTCGCAAACAAAGTCGGCGTTCATCTTCAATCCCAGGTTAACGCCCCTCGGATTTTTTCGTGTTCTCTTTGAGGAACTCGATATCAAGCCGCGGCGAAAGAACAAGGCAGACTATCTAATTCAGCTCAATGAATTTCTAATCGAGCGACTCGGTAAAAATGAAAAAACTCTGCTGATCGTTGATGAAGCGCAGAACCTCTCGATCGACATGTTGGAAGAAATTCGGTTGCTCTCCAATCTAGAGACTCCCCGTTCGAAACTGATCCAAATCATATTGGTTGGGCAGCCGGAACTGAAGGAAATGCTTCGGAAGCCCGAGCTCCGGCAACTTCGCCAGAGAATCGCCCTGAGCCACCATTTACGCCCTTTTAACCAAGAGGAAACTTTTGCATACGTAGAAGATCGCCTCCAGCGAGCTGGGTATACCGGCGGGAAACTCTTCAAGCGTGGTGCGTTGCGGGCCCTTTATCGGATATCTGGGGGAACACCGCGATTGCTGAATGTTCTCTGTGATAGCGCGCTCCTCATGGGCTTTGCCCGGGAGCAGCGTGTCGTTGACGCAGATATGATTCGAGAGGCTGCGAGCGATCTGGATATGCTGGACGTGCCTCAGTCGGAGGCTCAAGGAAGTGCAAGTGCGGATTCTCGAAAAGCACCCCCTGGCAAAGGGAGAGGGCTCTTGAGGTTTTTCCGCTAGTTGGGGGATTCGGGGCGAACATGGCCAAACATTATGAAGCACTGCAGCGCGCCGAAGCCGAGCGCCGACGAAAAACCGTAGGCGAGCCGGCTGTAGTTGCGCCGACCGAGTGGGATACCACGCCTGCCAGGGCCCCCGTGCGGAAGAGTGGGGTTCTTCGCCGAATCTTCTCGTTCGGGGAGAAGGCGACTGGGACAAACGAGACGGCGAACGAGATTAATAAACGCCGAATTACGATCCTTCAGCCAGAGTCGGTCGCTTCGGAGCAGTTCAGGACCCTCCGGGGTCGAATTGATTCGTTGGCCACCCAGCAGACCCTTAAAACTGTTGCCGTTGTGAGTGCGAACTCTGACGAAGGCAAAAGTATGGCGTCGATCAACCTGGCAGTTGTCACTTCCATGAGCGTGGGCAAGAAGGTTCTGCTTGTCGATTGCGATTTGAGAAGGCCGACGTTACATACGAGCCTGGGTGTCGAGCCGGTGGTCGGGCTCGGCGAAGTTTTGTCCGGCGATGCACAACTCAAGGAAGCGATCGTCAAAGTGGACAACGTCAACATGGACGTACTTCTTGTCCGGAGCAGACCGAGCAATCCCTCCGAGTTGCTGGCTTCGGATGCGATGCGAGAGGTTATTGAAGGGGTCGCCGGTCTCTACGACCAGGTCATTCTGGATACTCCTGCCTGCCTTGGGTTGCCCGATGCCAAGATCATCTCGGAATTTAGTGACGGCGTGGTGCTGGTGGTTCGCGCGGCTGTGACGCCCAAACAAGATGTTGAGACCGTGCTCGAAATTCTCGATCAGAGGCGAATCCTTGGTCTGCTACTCAACGGAGTCGAGCCGGGCCCATCTTCGAGCGGACCCTACTAGGGTGGTCGGCGGCGGCGCTCAACACGTCCGGAAAGAAAAAGGCCTGGCATGGATAGCGTTGGGCTGATCATTGCGTTTTGTGCGGCCGGAATCGTCTCTGGGGTCGTGACCCCTCTCGCCGGAAAAGTAGCAGTGCTTCTCGACATCGTTGACCGCCCCAGTGTTCGAAAGGTCAATGACCGGGAGGGGATCCCTCTGCTGGGTGGACTGGCCGTAGTCATGGGATGTGGTTTGGGATTGGTGGCGTTCTATTTGGCCAGCGATCAACCGCTGTCCGCCAAGCTTCAGGCTCATTTGGCATCCTTCATGGCGGGCGGGATGTTGTTGGTTCTAGTCGGCGTGTGGGATGATCGCTTCAATTTGGGTGCGTGGCAGAAAATTCCCTTCCAGGTGCTGGCTTCGTTGATTGCCATCGAGGGCGGATTCGTGATCGATTATTTTACGAATCCGCTTACCCTTGTGACCCATCTACTTCCGGAATGGCTTTCCTGGTTGATTACCCTTGCCTGGATAGTTGTCGTCACGAACGCCATGAACCTGATCGACGGTCTGGACGGCCTAACTTCGGGATTAGGAGTGATCATTGCGGGAACACTGGGAATAATCTGTTTTCAAGCTGATCAGGCCGCCGGGTTGCTGATCGCGCTCGTAATGCTTGGGGCCTTGATGGGGTTCCTGCCTTTTAATTTTCCCCCGGCGAAAATCTTTTTGGGCGACGCAGGGGCTCTCTTCATTGGGTTTGGACTCGCTCTAATTTCGATCCAGGGGTATCGGAAGGCGGCGCTGCTTACCTTTATCATTCCGCTTCTCGTACTCGCGGTCCCTTTGTTGGACACCGGACTTTCGATTTTTAGACGCGTTCGGACAGGGAAGGCGATATTTTCGGCAGACAAGATGCATATGCACCACATGCTCCTCAAAAGAGAAGGCTCTCATCGCCGGGCAGTCCTTTGGCTCTACTTCCAGACCCTCTGTTTCAGCATAATTGCCCTCTCGTTTTCTCAACTCAAAGGATATTCGGCCTATCTTTTCCTGGTTGCAGTGATCGTGCTGACAGCGAGGCTTCTTAAGAATCTTGGTATGCTGAAGTTACAGCAAGAGGATGACTTCCCGGCAGGTGCGACGAACGAGACCACCACCGGCAAAGAGGAGAAAGAGAATTGAGCGGGAAGATCGCCCTTGTAACGGGGATTACTGGCCAGGA
>Ga0310120_10001357_pt1 | contig 18235 bp, 23 predicted proteins | sample CB27_AW_983_MG_FD_203506 | JGI IMG/M metagenome (GOLD analysis project Ga0310120, IMG submission 203506) | Marine microbial communities from Western Arctic Ocean, Canada - CB27_AW_983 | ecosystem: Environmental > Aquatic > Marine > Oceanic | place: Canada: Western Arctic Ocean | collected...
CGAGTTCGGTGTCTTCCCCAAGGGGAATCAGTGCCGCAGAATTGATCTCTGACGCATTGTTCTCGAACGCAAAACTTTTCTGACGACCGCGCAGCAGGCCGCACCGGGGCCGGCCTGATTTCAGGAAGCTTGCAAAGGGCTTCAGTCCCGAGTCCTCGCGATCGACGACCTTAACAAACCCATCATCAGTGAGGGACGAATCCGGTATAGGCGCGAACAGCACCATGACGGCGCGTTCCGCGAGGAAATCCTCTCGAAGGCTAGTCGAGAGAATTTGCATGGCGTCCGCAACGCTCCTGGGCTCCATTAGTCTGACGGCGAGCTGGTGGATTTTCTCGACCAGTGCATGGTTGTCCTTGGCGACGGCGACCAGATCCTTGAGCTGGCGCTCCAGCTCCCCGTTACGCTGTCGGAGCACGGTGACCTGTCGCTCAACCAAGGAAACGGTCGCGCTGCCGGGTTGGTGTACCAGTTTTAAACCCATCAGGAGCTTCGGGTGCCGTTCGAAAAAGTCCGGGTGGTTGCGGAGGTACTCTGCAACGTCCTCCTCAGAGAATGTCTCCGTGACTGTTGCCTTACGCTCGTGTTGGCTCATAGTTCGATTCGTCCCTCAAATACTCTGGTTGCCGGACCGGACAACCACAGGGAATGACCCGGGCCCAACCACTTAACCTGCAATGTGCCGCCGGTGAGCTCCACCCGCACACGATCTTCCAAGAAGCCCCAGAGCCTACCGACGGCGACCGCGGCCGCAGCACCCGTTCCACAAGCGCGCGTCTCACCGGCGCCCCGTTCCACCACGCGTAGCCGCACCCGGGTGGAGTCTCGCACCTCCATGAAACCGACGTTGACTTCCTCCGGGAACGACGGGTGGCTCCGGAGCGCCGGCCCCAGTATACCGACCGGGGCGGTCTCCACCGAATTCACCTGGATAACGGCATGGGGGTTCCCCATGGAAACCGCACCGAATTCCACCGTTTCGTTATTAAGTTCCAATAGATAACGATCGGATTCAGTGTTGACCTGAAACGGTAACGCTTCGGGTGCGTAGAGCGGTTCCCCTAGATTGACCGTTACCTCACCGCCGGAAAGCAGCCTTACCTCCACGGCGCCCACTGGGCTACCCAGAGTCATGGTGGTCCCTTCCACATCTCCTGCGAGGTAGCGGGCAATGCACCGAACCCCGTTGCCGCATTGTTCAACCTCGGAACCATCAGAGTTGAATATGCGGTAGAACGCCGCCAAGCCTGGTTGCTCCGCCTCCTCCAGAATCAAGAGCTGATCGAACCCCACGCCCCTGCGTCTATCCGCCCAGTCCCTCACAATTTCACCGTCTGGAAGATCCACGCCTTTCGGCCAGCGGACGACCATGAAGTCGTTGCCGGCACCGTGCATCTTGGCGAACTCCAGTTCCATAGTGCTGGTAAAGGCCTGCGCTGGGGGTTAACTTGAACCTGAGGATTATAGTGGATTCACCCGTAACCAAACCCCGAGCGAAGTTCGAAGACCTGAGGGGTTTCCTCGCGGAGCTAGAAGCGCGCAGCGAGCTCCAACGTGTTGACACACCGGTGGACCCTAATCTGGAACTCACCGAAGTCTGCCGTCGAACGCTCGAGTGCGGCGGCCCCGCACTGTTGTTCACTCGCCCGAGCGGTGCAAAAGTGCCTGTACTAGCCAACCTGTTCGGAACCCAAGAGCGAATAGCGGCCGCGCTCGGCGCCGGGTCCACCGATGTATTCAAGGAACTCGGTCAATTGCTGGCGTCATTGAGGGCGCCCGAACCGCCCCGAGGCTTAGGGGAGGCCTGGCAGAAACTGCCCTTGATCAAAGAAGTGCTGAACATGGCCCCGCGTATCTCGAAGCAGGGCCCCTGCCAGGAAATCGTGCTAGAAGGACAGGACGTTGATCTCACGAGCTGGCCTATCCAGACCTGCTGGCCAGGTGATGCCGGCCCGTTGATTACGTGGGGACTAACGACCACTCGTGGCCCCGAAAGAGGCTCGACCATCCCACGACAGAATGTAGGTGTTTACCGCCAACAGGTCATCGGCAGGAATCGGCTCATCATGCGATGGCTCCCCCACCGAGGCGGCGCCACTGACTTCAAAACCTGGAGTGGCAAAAACGCCCGTGAGCCTTTTCCGGTTGCTGTCAGCATAGGTGCTGACCCAGCGACCTTACTGGCTGCCGTCACACCGATACCGGATACGTTGTCGGAATATGCGTTTGCTGGGCTTATACGGGGAGCCCGGACTCAGCTCACGACCTGCCTCGGCTCCGACCTAAAGGTCCCCGCTTACGCAGAGATAACGATCGAAGGTTTTATCGCACCAGACGACATGGCGGACGAGGGGCCTTTCGGAGATCACACCGGATACTACAACGAGATTGAGCGCTTTCCGGTCATGACGGTGGAGCGTATCACCCATCGACGGGACCCCATCTATCACACCACGTACACGGGGCGGCCACCCGATGAACCCGCCGTGCTCGGTCTGGCCCTAAACGACGTTTTTGTGCCCATTCTGAGGACGCAGTTTCCCGAAATCGTCGACTTCTACCTCCCCAGCGAGGCATGCTCTTATCGAGTCGCTGTCGTCAGCATTCGTAAGGAATATCCCGGTCATGCCCGGCGTATCATGTTCGGGATATGGTCTTATCTGCGCCAGTTCCTGTACACGAAGCTGATCATCGTCGTAGACGACGACATTGATCCCCGCAACTGGGCCGACGTAATTTGGGCTCTGAGCACCCGGATGGACCCGGCCCGAGACACCCAACTGGCAGAGTCCACGCCAATAGACTACCTAGATTTCGCATCTCCGGAGGCCGGACTGGGAGCGAAAATGGGGTTTGATGCCACCAACAAGTGGCCAGGAGAAACTAAGCGCCGCTGGGGAACACCTATCCAGATGAGCACCGAGATCATCACTCGGGTGGATGAGCTGTGGAAAGACCTTGGTATTGATAAGCCGACCCGAGACAATGGACATTTGTCATAAGGCTGGCTACTTTACGTGCCGTGCAGCTATGCGGCACCTCCCCGAACAACAACCCGACCACACGCCTTGGGAGAACCGATGCGACACATACTGGTAACCAACGCCAAAGGTGGATGCGGTAAAAGCACCGTCGCGACTAACCTCGCCGCCTATTACGCCTCCGAAGGCTGCGATACCGCTCTGGCCGACTATGACCCCCAGGCCTCTGCGCTTAGCTGGCTCGAGGAACGCCCGGAGGAACAGGCGCCGATCACCGGGTTGGCGGCGTTCGATGATGGGCTGCGGCACCTGCCTCGCAACACGGAGTACCTCATTATCGACGCGCCCGCCAGAGCCCATGGCCCGGAGCTTACTGCACTGGTGAATCGCGCCGAGACGATCATCGTTCCGATCCTCGCCTCGCCCATCGATATGAAAGCCGGAGCCGAGTTCATCTCAGAGCTGTTGGAAAAAGGCAAAGTAGCGAACCGCAAGGCCAAGGTGGCCATCGTAGCCAATCGAATCAAGGAAAACACCTTGATATTCGAGGAGCTGGATGAGTATCTGGAGCAGCTGAAAATCCCCTACATCGCGGCACTTAGAGAAGCACAGAACTACATCCGAGCGTATCAAAGAGGCCTAGGAATACACGAGTTACCGCCCTACCTGGCGTGGCCAGACTGGGAACAATGGGACCCGATTATCGAGTGGCTGGATTCGCGCCGCTCTCTGCCTCGGTAGGCCCGCCACCCACCGACTCAGCCTCATCGCGCGCGATGGGCGTACCTGGCGCATCCAGGGCTGGAAGCTCGTCAACCGCGCCGGTCACCAAACCCAGTCCCATACTGAACGCCAGCGCTGCGTTGCTTTCCTCGCCGAACTGATTCAGTAATCGGCCGTATAGCGCATAGGCGTCGGTCCTGGGCGACATCGCAAGACTGGATTCTAGGTAACTTCGTGCTTTGCCCCAGAGCTCCAAAGCCATGCACAGCCTTGCGACCGTTAACAATAGGGCACCGTCCTCCGCATGAGCCTTGAGCCACTCCTCGGCACGGCGTAGCTGTTTCTCCGCATCCGAAGCGTGGATCCGGCCATAAGCGAGCACCAGGTTTTCATCCCAGTCTCTCTTCAGCGCTGCCCGAACTTCTTTCTCCGCTTCAGTGCCGCGTCCCAGCGCGCTCAACGCCAGTGCATAGATCGCAATTAGCCGCGGTGTTTTTCGCAGCCGCGCTGGCAGCTGGCCCCATACGCGCTCCAGATCATCGTGGGTCATCCCTTGGCGTCCGACGTAGACTTCCAGAGCTGCGGCTGAGAGGCTCTCCAGTTCCCGGGGGTCGAGGCGCGCCTCCCCAAGCTGGGGCAGAAGGGCGATGAGCTGATCCCAGTCCTCCAACGCCTGGTATATCTTCGCAACCAAGGCGAGTGCTACCGGATGATTCGGGTGCGCTTCCTGAATACTGCTCAAGGTAGCCAACGCTCGTTCGAACTCCTGGTGCTCGAGTTGCAGCTCCGCTTGAGTTAGTAGGACAGCCGTTTCGGCTTCCGGCATCTCCTCATAAGCCAATTTCAGCCAATCGTCACGGCGACCGTCCGAGCCCTGCAGCTGAGCGGCTCGGGCAGCCAAAAGATAATTAATGAGCGGTGCATCGGTCCCTCTGAGACTCTGAGCCAACAGCCGCTCGCCCCTCGACCAGTCGCCTTCGGCCATATGGATCAGCCCCCGCGTCAACTTCTGCCCGGCACGCCTCACTCGACGTTCCGCTACGACCTCACCCAATCGTCGCGGGGCGCGCCACAATGCCAGCAGGGCGCGGACACCAGCGTACGCCGCCGCCAAGGCGAGCAGCAATCCTGGTACCGACATCTGAACGACGTAGCCCAGGAAATTGATTAATACATAACCTCGGTCCTGGAGCAGGAAGTGTGCGGCAAACGCACCGAGGAACACGGCCGCCAGGCCCCACAATCCGACCCGCATCAGCCCTCTCTGTCCGGCAGCTCGCGCAGAAGATTCAAAGAGCCGCTGATGTCGGGGCGAGTCGGATCGACGTCTAACCGCGATATGTCCTCGATCAGTGCGATAGCGCTCTCAACCGTAGGATCGGTATTGTCGAACTCCCGGGTCAAGAGCGCTCTGGCAGTGCTCAAGCTGATTTGAAAAACGCCTGTCTGAGCTCGAAGCAGCCCCAGCCTCGCCATCTCGAGTTCCAGCTCCAATTGTCGTCGAACTAACGCCTGCTCTTCTTCGGTGAGCGCGCGGTGTGACTGGACTTCACTGCGCTCGATACTGATCATCCCGGTAACCGCCTCCTTCAAGGTCAGCCAAATTCGGCTCAGGCCGGGCTCAGCACTCTGAAGCGCCTCCTCCCCGACGGCGAAGCCTGCAGGAGCGGCTACTTGCATGGGCAGCGACTGGACTCTCTCGGCGAGCCCTCCCAGGCTGTAGCTCAACCCCTCCACGTCCGGTAACCGCACACCTCGAAGTGCCTGCAACTCCTCCGAGATAAGCTGGCGCACACCGCCGAGCACCGGGTTCCCCTCCTCTGTGAGCTTGGCATCGGCGAGCTCCAGGGCATCAATAGCGCTTTGCCAGCGGCCACCCAGCATCAGCTCCGTGTTGGCGAGCACCAGGTAGTACTCTGCCTCTGTACGTATCCATTGACGCCTGGCGTCGTCGGAGATTCCCTGAACAACGTTAAGCCGCTGCTCCAGCACCTGAAACCGCCCGGGAAACTCCTGCAGGCGTCGATCAAGTTCGCGGGCGGTGGCATCTGCCCGCCCATCGGCTTCCTGCAGCAACTGGATTCTGTCTTCGACAGATCTGAGCGTGGCCCGGACATCCTGGATGGACATAGCAGACTCGGTGTCTGCCTGATCCAGAGCCACATTGAACTGTTGGTACTGCCACCAAAGGTATCCGGATGTGGACGCGGCGAAAAAAGCGAATGCCAGCGCCAGCACAACAAGAGCGTAGAAGCCCATACCCAGTCGTTTCGGCTCGCGCATACCGGTAACCGGAGCGTCCTCCGTTGCATTCGAGTCGGCTAGCGTCGCCGCTTCGGACTTCTTGCCCTCTGCCTCGCTGCCGCTTTCTGGACCGTCCCGCTCGGGTGTATCCTGCTCGCTCATGGATCCGACGAAGTGAAACCAGATACCCTTTTACCATACGCCTTTGGTGTCAAGCCAAAAGCGTGCGTCCGATCAAGCGCCTGCGGGGGTTCTGCCCCTGACTGAGTTCGTCTTTCAATGCACTGGTAGCAACGAATTATGTTAAGTCAGCCGTTCGCCCGAGGTCCGATTATCATGGTCGGTTTCTGGAGATTCAGGACAGAATCGTCACTCAACTTCGACCCCCTCTTCGACAACTATACGGTGATGAAATGACTGACAAATCCGATCGTCCTGCGCTGGACTCACTCGCCAAGCAGCTAGCCGACTCGGTGCCGGGACATCTTAAATCCATGGGCGAGGACATGGAGCGGAACTTCAAATCCCTCCTGCAGTCTGCGTTGGCCCGAATGGATTTGGTAACCCGTGAAGAGTTTGATGTGCAGACCGCCGTACTAGCCCGAACCCGGGAAAAGCTGGAAGCCCTAGAAGCTCGCCTTAAAGATCTCGAACCTCAATCCCCCGATTGAGCCTCGGTCTAGCCAGCGTGGCTTCGACTGTGCCTTACTGGCGCCAGCCCGGATAGTCAGGGTCTCAGCTCGATAGCCGATGCGCTTCAGATCCGCTGCCTGGATCGGTTTCTTTGAGGCATAACACATAACCGATATAATTCCGCTCCCTGCAGAGGAATAGCATTGGCCAAACAAGAACAACGCTTCTACGACAGCTTCATGCTCGTCCTTGGCATATTTGCCGGGTTGATCCTGGGTATCATATTTATGAAAGCGTTCATGGCTGTCAGCGATGGCACCGCGATGGGCCCTGATCTGACAACGGAAACCATGGTAGAGGAACGTATTCGACCGAATCTCTACCACGCCTCGCTGGAGTTCATCCTAGACGAGCCTCGGTAACCCTCATGGTCTTCTCGCGTCGCTGAACGTCGACGTCCCCCACAGGGAAATGAAAATTAAAGCTGCTTTCTTGCTCGTATCGATCGTCGCGAGCACGGCGATTCCAAGCGTTGGTGCGCAGGAAGCGATGTACCCAGCCGACCTCCTAGAACGCGTGCGCCAAGCATCAAGCTCGATACCCGGTTCTCGGCCCATATCAGTCAACTTCATCAAGTTCGCGGAGAGTCTCCGAACCTACGCCGTGGTCATCGAGGGTGGTAGCGATGAAGCCTTCGTCTCGGCCCGCACGGCCTTCCAGGCCTACTACCCTAGTGGGTCCGTCATGATTGATGCCGGAATGGACCACGATGTGCATCGCTTCTACGGTTTTGGTCGGGATGAGCCTTATTGGCCGGATCGAAACGACATCGTTCAGACGGCACTTCGGCAAGCCAACCTGATCATAGTGACTCATGAACATGGCGATCACGTCGCCGGAGTCCTGCGTAGCGCCCACCGTGAGGAAATTGCCGGTAAAACCATTCTCAACCGCGCGCAGGTAGCCACTTTAACGACTTCCCCACAGCTCCCAGAAATCCGGTTGACCGAGGAGGAGGCGCTTGACTATATCCTCGTGGATTACGAGATGTTACTTCCAGTCGCCCCTGGAATCGTGCTTATCCGAGCACCGGGACATACGCCCGGCCATCAGATGGTGTACGTCCACGTGAGGGAAGGGGTGGAATACCTGCTAATTGGTGACATCGGCTGGTCCTTGGACAACGTCACCGAGTTGAAGCTGCGACCCGAAGCCACCATAAACAGAATAAATGAGGACCCTGAAGCGTTGATGGCGCAGCTGCGTTGGCTGAACGGGATACTGCAAGAAGGGATCCTCGTGGTGCCCTCCCACGACGATGAACTCTTGAAAGAGCTCGTCAGCGAAGGTCTTCTCGGGGACTCACTCACCCTCCGCTAGCTGGACCGACGTCTCTACCTTCTGGGCGGCTGCAGTTAGTTGGCGCGCCCAGAGGGATTCGAACCCCCGACCCCTGCCTCCGGAGGGCAGTGCTCTATCCACTGAGCTACGGGCGCGAAATTTTCTAATATCACTATATTGAACGCCTAGATCGTTAGCGGCAGGCCAACAACAGCGCCGGACTCCGAACTGCGGTGCACCGCCTCCGTCCACTCCATGTACTGTACTCCGGTGTCGAAGGTCGCCATTGTCACTTCTTCGACGCCTAGAATGGCGTTGATGAATTCCTCTTCTACCCGATAGAACGCCTGTTGCTCCCGGGGATTGGCAAGCTCAGAGAGATGCGTGTCTCCCCGACGGCCAACGAAAATAATCTGGCCGCTATCCACTCGCCCCGGAGCGCCTGTAACGTGAATCGTGCCTTCGCTGCCGAAAATCCAGGTCTGATTTCCATTCGATAGACCGCTAGTTGAGCTGAACTTCATATGGACCTGAGCCCCGTTATCGAGCTCGTACACCACGTCGACGTGATCCGGGATGCTTACAGGTTGTAACTCTCCATCCGAGTCGCGTCTGCGCGGTACATGTACCTTCGTCATCGCCATTACCCGATTTCCGGGACCGAACCATCGCATCATCGATTCATAGGTGGACCCGATATTCAGAACGTTATAACCACTGAACTCTCGGTTATGGCGCCAATGGAGGTCACCGCCAAAGTCGGCGAAGCTGCGCTGCACTCTCTGAATCTCGACTGAAAGCACCTCGCCCACGTAAGCTTCCTCCAACAAGCGCTGCAGAGCTCTATCGACAACGTAACTGGTGGAGGTCGGCACCAGCTGGCAGATCAGGTCTGGATGCTGTCTTGAAGCCGCCAGCATCTCGTGAGCTTCTACCGCAGTACTCGACATGCGCGCCTGACACAAAACGTGTTTCCCTCGCTCGAGCGCCGCCAAAGTAATCGTGTGATGCATGTAAGGCCAGGTGCCGATCAACACCGCATCGATCCCATCGTCATCCAGCAACTCCTGCCAGTTGGAGTAAGCGCGAGGAATTTCGAACTCATCCGCAACCCGTTGGCTGGATTGCAAGGACCGGTTCGCAACCGCCACGACCTCACATTCCGGTATTCGTCTGAATCCTGGAATCTGCGTTTCCCGGGCGATCGCACCCGCGCCTATGACCCCCACGCGAATCCTGCCCTCCGGTCGTGGGGCCACTGGCTGGGCGCCTTGCGCGAACAGTGCTGGTGGTGCTAGTGCGGCCGCTACCGGGATCGCTGCAGAGGAGAGAAACTCCCGACGTTTCATTTTGGATTCTTTGCTGGTCTTGGATTCGTCTTTCATCGGTATGGTCCCGTCATTCTGTTCGTCTCGGAAACTACCAGTATACAAGGCGTCTGGCCGACACCACCTCCCCCTAGGAGGCCGTCTAATGGCTGGGCTGGCAGGATTTTCTTGGTGATTCGTACAGCAGATTCGGTAGTTAATATCCGCAGCGGCCAGTTAACCAGGACCAGCACATAACGGAGAACTCATTATCTGGAGGGCAGCGCGCCTTGGAGGTTCGTCGGCGCACCCTCGGAGCTGCCGCCGGGGGGGCATCAACCTAAAGAGGACGAGGCCGCCCGCACCAGCTCCCGGCGGATCTAGACATCCTCGTCAGACTCAGCATAAAGGGATCACGGAACTCCCCGACTGACGTCCGCCAGGAGCGTACGGGTGGCGCACAACGACACCGGCATCGAGCATGCTGCTCGAGTTTCGTTGAAGTAACCCGTCAACCCTGAGTGTTCAGGGCCGCGGCCCAAGGCCGCGATTATGGGAAATCCGATCCCGGTCTATCTAAAGAGATCTAACGCTCTTCCCGAGGCCTCGCCTCGTTCACCCGCAGCTCTCGCCCGCCGACATCTTTTCCGTTCAATTGTGCTACGGCTGCTTCGCCCTCAGCCTGATTCGGCATCTCGACGAATCCAAACCCCCTAGACCGCCCTGTCTCACGATCCGAAAGGACCTTTACAGAGGAAACTTCACCGAATTCCGCAAACGCGTCTTGCAGCTCGGATTCGCTCAGTGTGTAGGACAGATTTCCAACATAGATATTCATCAAAACAAGCTCTCTCGCCGTTCCTTTCCAAAAAAGCGCTCCAATCAACGGCAAAAAACCGGGCGCCAGACGAACCCCCGACACGGACCTCATACGAAGTCCTCCTTTCGTCGGTGATTACGACACGGCCGCCTCTTCAGGCGGTCCTGCCACTGTAAGGGTGAGCCAGGAGGGGGTCAATATCAGGCGACCAAGCTCATGGTGGTAAGCGAGCCCCTTGGGGTCCGAACTGATGATCCCCACGGAGACCGTCGCCATCAATCCGACTTCCTAAGCTCCAGGACGCGCAGCTCTACCTCCTCACCCACCAGGTCCTGCACATAGTCAATATAAATCCGCGCCGGATAGCCGAGCTCGGGCTCGTAGCTGACCCGGACGACCGCCTCGCGCTCCAGCGCGCCCGCGACCAGCGCAAAAAGGTCATCAATCGTTCTGAACCACTCATAATCTCTCTGGTGGAACCGGAACCTCGTCGAGGAAGTCCTCTCGGTCGAAGCGGACCCTGACAATGTCGCCCCGCTCAACAGTCACGATGGTATCCGACGGCATCTCCCGGTGGCACTCACAGACTTTCTGGTACCGGAGTTCGTAGCTGGATACGTTCGCGGCTTCCCATTTTTGCCGGCTGGCATCAAGCGCCTCGTCGCCCAATTCCGGCATTGTCACGCTCACGAGCAAAGAGGCGAGGAGACAAGCTAATAGCGGAGTGAAGCTTCTCACGCTGCGCGGGGCGACCAATTAGTCGGTTCGACCAGTCACCTCGATCAGGTGATAGCCGAATTGAGTCTTCACCGGACCTTGTACTTCGTTGACCGTCGCGCTGAAAACGACGGAGTCAAACTCCTGCACCATCTGACCTGACCCGAAGGATCCAAGATCGCCGCCCAGATGGACAGCTGGAGTGCTCCTGGGCCAGCGCCACGAAGTCGGCACCATCCGCGATCTGCTCCTTCAGTTCAGTGCAGAATTCCTCGCTGTCGACCAGTATGTGTCTCGCGGTTGCCTGCGCCATGTTTGCTCTTCTGTCCGGTTCCGGGTAGTGCTCTGCGTTGGACGTTACACGCTACACCGCGTTTTGACTACGAGATATCGTCACCTGATGCCACGACCATCTTCGGCGCTAATTCTTCGACCGCGTGGAGGCCGTGACGATGGCGGCGGCCAGCAGCACCATCCCCGCTGAGACTCCGATGGCCCCACCGATCGCCGCTCCAATACCTGGGATGCCAAAAAAAGCTCCCAGGCCACCACCGACGATAATGCCAATGACGATGCTGGCGGGGAGACTCGCGGCCCCCCAGCCCGGAAAGCTCCCCGCATAGCCCGATTGGTTCGATCGCCCTCTCTTCACACTCGGGGCCTCAGTCGGTCTCGGGCAATTCAAGCCACGCGGCCCAGTCTGCGGGCATCTCATCGATGCCCAACAGTGCCTTAAATTTCCTTGAACTAAAGGGCACGATCTTGTATTGCCCGTTCACCAGGAGATCCCCCATCTCGTTCCGAGCCTCATTGTGCACGAGCTGGGGTTCGCTGGGCTCAGCATGCTTCGGTATCCTGGCTGCCAGGTTCACGAGCTCTCCCGCTAGCGCCGGCCGATGGTAGGTCACCCGAGCGGAACGCAACAGCCAAATAGCCCTCTGCCCACCCACGAGCATCATTCCGGCCCAGCTTGCCATGCAATCGAGCGCCGTGAATACGACACCGCCGTGGGTTATTCCCGGGAACCCTATAAAGCTCTCGTGAGGCACGAAGTGACCAGTAATCTGCTCTGGGTCACCGGGATCATGATGGACTTTCAGCTTCAGACCACTCGGGTTGGACGAGCCACATCCAAAACACCGGCCTTCGCTTAGAAGTCGCTCCTTTAGTGCGTGATCCGCCAACGCTCCTTGCCCGTCAGTCTTGATTGCCGCCCATGCTTTCCCTGAGGAGGTCGAGAATTTCTCCTTCCTCTGGGAAACGCACCTCCAGGTGCTTGGAGAAAACTCTCACCCCACCGCTGAAAACATCGAAGACGCCACTGCCACCCTCGACAAGCTCGACATCGATGTGCTGCTCTGCCGCCAGCTCAGCCTCCAGACCGGAGGCTCGGGGCAGGTAATTTCAACGTACGCAGTAGGTGATACTGACCCTCACGCGGTCCACCTCAGCCTCGGATGAGTAAGCCCAGGGACTTGAACGATAACAGTATAACGAAGCCGAAAAGCCCCGTTGTGGTGATCGCCATGATCCACCTGAACCCCCTGGCTAATCGGGCGCGCAACCTATCCATCACCTTTGACCTCGGGTCGATCTCCGGAGCTGGGGCCGCGAATGCCTCGGCGACCACAACGAGGCTCAGCGCCCACAAAAGCAAGACAATTGCGCCCAGCGTGTAAGTCTGATCCTCTACAGGGTCGGTCCAAAACACTGCACCGAGAAAGACCACGACGGCGAAAGCCGCCAAGACCCACATTAGAGCTCGAAAGGCGTGAAGCCGGCGACCGAGAGCGTTGTAGAAGCTGAGCATGATGGGGATGCGGGCTGTCAGCCCCTGGAAGGGGCGTGATCGATATTCAAACCACCCTCCTCGCTCGGACCTGCCGGAACCGCTACCGTGATCGTCTGCCTAAACAGATAGAGCATAAGCAAGATGAGAAGCAGCCACTCGGCTTCGACGCCGCTGAGCGCAAACCCTCTCAGCTGGGCTTGCTCGATTTCCAGGCTGCGATCGAAGGAATCGTCCATCACTGGATCCGCTGCCAACGTTTTAGCGTTGCCGCAAGCGCCGCGTCGGGGCGCCCAGGCATTGGCCGTGTCTCACGGTGCCTCGCTGAGCTCTGCCGAGTTTAACCCTATGACACGCAGCGCTTCTTGAAGTTGGTTGTCGTCGCTGGGCAAGATATCGCTGCCTGGACCACGATACTGCTGCGCCGGGTTGTGTGCCGAGACCACGACATCGGGTTCGATTCCGGTTCCGTTGATGGAGCGCCCAGATGGGGTGAAATAGTTCGAGGTGGTCAGTTTGAGTGCCCGGCCATCTGAGAGCGGTATGACGGTCTGAACCGAGCCCTTCCCAAAAGTCTGCTCGCCAACGAGACGTGCACGTCGATGGTCCTTTAGAGCTCCTGCCACGATCTCCGAAGCGGAAGCCGATCCGCCGTTGACGAGGACGGCAACCTGTACGCCCGAGAAGAGATCGCCGGGATTCGCGTGTTCTTCAAACCGCGCATCTCGCACGCGTCCCTTGCCACGCACGATAAGCCCGTGTTCGAGGAACGCATCTGCTACGTCAATCGCGGCGTCCAGGACACCCCCGGGATTGTTACGGAGATCGAGAACCACGCCCCTTAGATCATGCTCATCAATGATCGCCTCCGCAGCGTCCTCCAACTCGTCACCAGTGGTATCGGCGAAGCCTGTGACACTGATATAAGCGTAGCCTTCACCCAGATACTCGGCTCGAACGGTTTTGACGTAGATCTCGGACCGGGTAAGCGCGAACCGCAATAGCGCCTGTGACCCATCACGCATGACATCGAGTGTCACGAGCGTCCCAGGCTGCCCGCGCATCCTGTTGACAGTCGCTTCGGTGTTCTCTCTGTCGACGGGGACATCATCCACGGAAACCACGACGTCACCCGAAAGGATGCCCGCACGCTGTGCGGGCGTGTCATCCAGGGGCGCTACCACCCTCACCTCACCCTCTTCGAGGCTGATGTTGAGTCCGACTCCGGCATACTGCCCGGTGGCGCTGATCCGAATGTTCTCGTAATCGTCCTCGCCGAGGAGCCTGGAATGACTATCCAGGTCTTCAAGGATCCCCTCGACAGCGTTGTCGACGAGCACGTCGTCGTCCAGCGCATCGACATACTCTTCCCGAATTCGCTCTATCACCTCGGCCAGGAACCTGGCTTGCTCCCTAGACTCGCTCCCGACCGCAATCTCGCCGCGCATGTGCCGGTCGATCAGCAGATAGCTCCCCACGGATACGGCGAGCCCCAGACTGGAACCGACTAGCAGAATCAGAATAGCCCTGACTTTCAAAGACATAGGCTAAGAAGAACCTCTGGATTAGGACTCAGCACCTTAGCATAGGCAGGAAGGTCGTTGAATACAGCGTCGGCTTAGACCCTCACGGCTGAGGAACCGGCCCCATCCACGGACGGGGATCAATCGGTTGACCATCCCGACGGATCTCGAAATACAACGCATTTTGAGCCTGCCCCCCCGAATCCCCTACCTGCGCGATGGCTTCTCCCGGTGTCACCCACTCTCCAGGTCCCTTCAGGATGGCTTCGTTGTATCCGTAAAGGCTCATGTAGCCCTCCCCGTGATCGAGGATGACCAGTAGGCCGAGGCCGGGCAACCAGTCCGCGTACGCCACACGACCATGATAAACCGCACTGACGAGGGTGCCCGCCGGGGCCGCCACGACAAAGCCGTTCCATTTAATCTGACCACTCCCACGGTCATCACCATAATCATTAATCAGCTCCCCCCGAACGGGCCAGGGTAGCTTGCCGCTAGTGCTCCCAAAGCGGACTTCCGAATCGACGGGAAACCCCTCAAGCAATGCTTCGAGCTCCGCAACAAGCTGAGTGAGTCGTTCTTCCTCCTCACGCAGCCGCTGGATCTCGTTACCGGCTTGCCCGATTCCCTGCTCTATTCTCGTGACCAGCGCTCGGCGCTCGGCGCGAGCACGACCGAGCGTTTCAAGCTCTCTCGCTTGCGCTTCCTCCAAATCGGCAAACTCTCTCGCCACACGCTCGCTGGCGAGCGCCAAATCGGCCAAAGTTGCTATCTCGTCGGCGACCGCCTTCACCCGTTCGCTTCGGGCCCTATTCAGGTAGTCGTAATAGACCATCATTCGCCCGAGACGGGCAGGATCTTCCTGGTTGAGCATTAGCTTCAACACTTCCTGGTCGCCCACCAGGTAGCTTGCACGCACCTGGTCGACCAGTGCTTGCCGTTCGCCCGCAAGGCGCTCTCGCGCCGCCAGCGTCTCTTGCTCCAGCGCCCGGGACCGAGCGCGCTGAGCTTCAAGCCCTTCCCGGATTACTCCCAGCTCACTCGCACTCGCCGAGATCTCGACCTCGGCTGCCCTCAGCGCACGATAGCCCGCATCCCGCTCGACATGCTGCCTGGTGAGGCGCCGTTCAAGGGCGTTGATCTCCTCGCGGACCGCCCCCAGTGCCGCCTCCTCCGAGCGCTGAGCCGCCGTCGGTGCCAGCAGGCCCGCCCACAAGAGAAGACAAACCACAGATTCCAGCTGGATTCGATCGCCTTTTCGGATCATGGCACTGAGAAGTCTAGCCTGAGAATCGCCGAATTGCGCGACTGCTATAATGCCGCGCCGCGGTCGCGGCGTCCCGGCGGAGAGAATTGATGGACCAACTGGTCGAGTTTGCGGACAACAATAGACTACTCGTTCTCGCACTGCTGGCTTCGTGGGCTGCCGTCATGTTCTACGAGTTCAGGCTCAAGGGTGCAACCGTTTCCCAAGTCTCGGCCGCGGATGCTGTGCGGATCATCAACAAAGGGGCTCTGATCATAGATGTGCGTCCCAACGACGCGTACGAGGCCGGCCACATCGTGAATTCCAAGAACATAACCCTCGAAGCCGTTGAGGCAGGCCAGAATGTCCACAAGAAAAAGGATAAACCGTTGCTCACAATCTGCGAGAACGGCATGAACTCTGGCAAGGCGGCCAACCTCCTACGCAAAGCAGGCTTCGCAAGCGTGTTCAGCCTGAAGGGCGGACTGAGACAGTGGCGCAGTGAAAATCTGCCACTGGTTAAATGAGCAAACGGGACCCAAGCGCCAGCCAGGTTGTAGTCTACTCTTCGCCTTACTGCGGATATTGCGTGGCTGCGAAACGGCTCCTTCGAAGCAAGGGTACCGATTTCCTTGAGATCAACGTCGTCTCAGGCCCGGAGCGACGACGAGAGATGCTTGAATTGACTGGGCAACAAACGGTCCCGCAGATCCTTATAGGCGGGCGACACGTCGGAGGCTACGCTGAGCTGAACGAGTTGGAGACCAAGGGGAAACTGGACGCGCTACTGGCAGAAGAGGCCTGACGCGATTACGATCAAGTGCAGATCCTGAGTCGATCAGGAGACTACAGGAAGTGAGAACATCATGGCGGAAAAAAAATCTGAGGACGGCTCCAACAAGCAACTCGTGCTGCAGAAAGTCTATATTAAGGATCTCTCATTCGAGTCACCCCTAGCGCCCGAGATATTCAGGGGCGGCAACGTGGCCCCCCAGACTCAGCTGAACATCAAGTCCAACGCGAAGGAGGTAGCAACCGAAACTCAAGAGATCACCCTCACGTTGACCGTAGAAGCCAAGGACGAAGACCAGACCCTATTCTTGGTAGAGCTCGAGCAGGCCGGCGTCTTCCTCATGCAAGGCTATACCGAGGAGGAACGGCAGATGCTCATTGGGAGTTACTGCCCGGGCGCGCTATATCCCTTCGCCCGAGAGGCTATCTCAGACATAGTGACCCGCGGTGGTTTTCCGCAGCTGTTACTGCAACCGATCAATTTCGATTCGCTCTATGCTCAGGCGGTCCAAGAGCGTCGCCAGGGCAACGATGGAGAGGGCGCGCCACCCCCTAAGGAAACGCACTAGGCTGATTCGATCAATACCGCTAATCGCATCGCAGTACTAGGATCCGGTTCCTGGGGCACTGCACTCGCCATTCAATTCGCTAGCACAGGTCGCTCGACAGTGATGTGGGGGATCGAGGTGGGCGAGATCAAGGCTATGGCCCACGCACGCCGCAACATCACCTATCTGCCGGAAGCAAACTTTCCAGATAGCCTAAAGGTTACAACTGAGCTGGATGAAGCGCTCGAGAATGCCGAGGACGTCTTGATCGCCGTCCCGAGTCACGCATTTCGAGAAACGTTGCAGCGCCTCAAAGCCTCAAGGTCGCCGGTACGACACCTGGCGTGGGCAACCAAGGGGTTCGAGACGGACTCGGGCTTACTCCCACATCAGGTCGCAGCAGAAGTGCTCGATCCTAGTCTGCCCACTGCCGTCATTTCTGGGCCTACGTTCGCGGCCGAGGTGGCGGCAGGCTTGCCGAGCGCTGTTTCGATCGCTTCCACCGACAAAAACAACGCTCGCAGGCTCGCAGAGGCCATTAGCACTGAGACGTTCCGCGCGTATACCGCCAAGGATATCGTAGGAGTCGAGGTGGGCGGTGCTACCAAGAATGTTCTGGCTATTGGCGCTGGAATCTCGGACGGCCTTGGCTTTGGCGCAAACACGCGCATCGCCATGGTGACGCGTGGCCTGATGGAGATGACCCGACTCGGCCTCGCGTTGGGCGCAGAGAAAGATACGTTCATGGGGCTATCTGGAATGGGCGACCTCGTACTCACCTGCACAGACAATCAATCCCGGAATCGCCGATTCGGACTCGAACTCGCAAAAGGCGCCAACGTCGAGGAGGCGCGCAACGCGATTGGGCAGGTAGTGGAGGGCTACTACGCGGCCAAGGCGGTTTACAAAGTCGCGACGCGGCTCAAGGTCGAGATGCCGATCGTCGAGCAGATTTACAGGGTCATCTGCGAGGGCGTCGCGCCACGCGAGGCGGTCGCCACCCTGATGCGCCGCCCCCTGACACCGGAATAGAAGAAGCCCGTCGCCGTACGCCAACGGCCTCAAGGTTAGACAGATTTAGGCTGCGATTGCCCGTGTTGGCGGGGATTTCCGGTTGGTACAAAATCAAAAAGACCACAACAATGCTCTATGGTCTTAACCATCCCGCTTCGACATAATGGCGAAATCGCACTACGGAAATCCCTACCAACATGAGCGAACGCCTCGCCCTTGAATTCTGCGGTTTGAGGCTGTCTTCTCCTGTCGTGCTCTTATCGGGGTGTGTTGGTTTCGGTGAGGAGTACACTCGAGTCGAGGGATTTTCAAATCGCGACGTCGGGGCCATCGTACTCAAAGGTACGACGTACGAGCCACGTCTAGGTAACCCAGCGCACCGTGTGTGGGAAACTCCATCGGGCATGTTGAATGCCATCGGCCTACAGAACCCCGGGGTCGAGAAGGTCGTCAACGACATCCTGCCTAGATTGGACTACACCGAAACCCGCTTTTTCGCCAACGTCTGTGGATCAACTGTCGAGGAGTATGCAAAGGTCACGCAACGATTTGACGAC
>Ga0310120_10001358_pt1 | contig 18215 bp, 15 predicted proteins | sample CB27_AW_983_MG_FD_203506 | JGI IMG/M metagenome (GOLD analysis project Ga0310120, IMG submission 203506) | Marine microbial communities from Western Arctic Ocean, Canada - CB27_AW_983 | ecosystem: Environmental > Aquatic > Marine > Oceanic | place: Canada: Western Arctic Ocean | collected...
AGACGGTGTACTCACGAGTCCGCTCTTCCCAGACGGGCTTGCAGACGGTGTACTCACGAGTTCGCTCTTCCCAGACAGGCTTGCAGACCGTGTAGCAAATGTCTTTGCTGCGGGTTTCCCAAACAGGTTTGCAGACGGTGTATTCACGAGTTCGCTCTTCCCAAACCGGCTTGCAAACGGTGTAGCAAACCTCTTTGGTACGAGTTTCGGGAACGTAGCGTGTACAGGTGATGACCTTGTCTTCACACACGCGGTCGTAGCACGTCTTGTAACAGGTATGGCACTGCTTTTCCCACTTGACGCATCGGACAGTCTTCATCACAACGTGGTTGCGCATTTGACAGCAAGGGGAGCAACAACGATAACGGGCTGCACCACAGTACCGGGCGTCTGCTTGTCCGGGAACAAGTTGCAGAGCCACGCTGGCGATGAGGAACGCACAAAAAAGGCCTCTCATGTCTCTTTGCCTCCTTTCGAACTTTGGGTTGCTGCGTCGGCTGGTCAAAACAGAGAGGTTCTCCGTCGATAGCATCTTCGGAAAGTGCAAGCTGCTCACCTTAGCCTAAGTTCGTAAATTACCCATACACCCCAATTGACTATCGTGGCATGTTGGCACGGTTCTGATTTTTGTAACTCGTTGATAATGTGATACTTATAGAAAATATGAGGGCTGAATTAGCTTGCGATCCTCGGGTGGCTACAGCAGCTGTACTCGTCAACCCGAAGGAAACAGTCGATCTAATGCCAGAAGTCGTACTGCCTCGTCCGGTTTTTCGCCCGAATTCCAGCGGATTGACTGAACGGATCGGTTTGCGGGCGGAAGGATTGGGTCAAGCGGGTTCAGCAAAGGATTGCCCTTTTGGCGGACGTTCTCGGACTCGTCTTGATTGAGGAGACGCAATTCATTGCCTACACTAATTACCTAATATTCAGATCCAGGCCTGACATTCAGATCCAGGGGCGGCGAGTGGCGTGGCCAGGAGGACCGAGGCCGCGCTCACGTCGAGAGTTGCTCCAGCAGCGTTGGGCCGCGTTTCCCAAAAACAGTTGGTATGCCGCCACCAAAGCAGAAAACCGAGACACCGGATCCACTTGACGTTCCCAAAGCGGTCGTCAACCGGCTGAGTCTCTATTTACGTGAGTTGCGGCACTTGTTGCGGGCCGGGAAGACGACCATCAGTTCCAGCGAACTGGGGAGTTTGCTTGGATTTACCGACGCACAAGTTCGTAAGGATCTTGCTTATTTTGGCCATTTTGGTCACCCAGGTATCGGTTATCGATGTGAAGAATTGATCAACGCAATTCGAAGCATTCTCGGCACCGATCAGGAATGGACTGTGGCGATGGTTGGGATCGGAAACCTCGGCCGGGCGCTTTTAGGATACCGAGGGTTTGTTGATCAGGGTTTTCAGGTTGTGGCAGCATTCGATAGCAATCCCGAAAAGCTGAATGGACAAATCGAAGAAGTCCCAGTCTATCACATTGGTCGGCTTACCGAGGTTGTCCGTCAGCACAACATCCGCCTGGGGTTGATTTGCGTGCCGGCCGCTACGGCGCAGAATGTAGCAGATCGGCTCGTCGAGGCCGGCGTGGCGGGCATCGTGAACTTTGCCCCCGTAACGTTGTCGCTTCCTGAGGAAATCAGCTCGGTCAGCGTCGATCTTTCCACAGAACTTGAACAACTATCGTTTTTCGTTGCCAACCGCGAGCAACCGCGCTAGACTGCGTTAGGGCTGTTCCGTTGTTGGTATGCCGCTGACGTATCGGGTTAGGTACGATTGAACATGCAGTCCTGTTATATCCTGGCTTGTGGCCAACAGCTGCCTGCTCGGAGCCAACACAAGGATCTCAAATAACCTTTAGAGAAGGTGTACCACTCCACGATTCTTGCCCGGTAGTGTAATGGTAGCACTAGGGATTTTGATTCCCTCAGTCCAGGTTCGAGCCCTGGCCGGGCAGCTTGTCATCATGATCAACTCACCGCGAATTAACTTTACTGTGGCCGCTGTGCATGAAGCGGCACTACTTGTCCAGCAAATCCAGCATGAGTTGGTTTCGCCGGCACTAACCAAGGAAGATCGGTCTCCGGTCACGGTTGCCGATTTCGCAGCCCAGGCAGTCATTGCCAAACGCCTGGCCGATCAATTCCCTGAGGAAGTTTTGATTGGGGAAGAAAGTGCCGCTGCACTGCAGACCGAATCTGGTCGAACACTTTTGCCAGCGGTCACCCAGTTTGTTCAACGGTGTTTTCCTGAAGCCACGGACGCATTGGTGCTGGAGTGGATCGATCGGGGAACTGGTGATCCCCCCAAATCTTTTTGGACACTTGATCCTGTGGACGGCACGAAAGGCTTTCTGCGAGGTGACCAGTACGCGGTGGCACTGGCGAGGATTGACACGGGGAGGGTTGAAGTCGGGGCAGTAGGCTGCCCTGAACTGGACATCATTCATGCGGATGAGCATCGCGGACGTGGGACAGTGGCTGTTGCCGAGGTGGGCCAAGGAGCCTTTTATACGACGCTTGACCAGCAGCGGGCGTGGCAGCGATTGTCGGTATCAGACCGGACTTCACCTGTCGACGCCCGGCTGCTACGGTCGGTCGAATCGGCCCACACCAATAGTGGGGCAATCGGAGAACTGATCACCGTGTTGGGGATCGGAGCGCCGCCGGTGCCAATGGATAGTCAAGCCAAGTATGCCGTACTGGCCGCCGGGCAGGGGGATGTTCTATTACGTTTGCTTTCTTCCTCACGTCCCGATTATCGCGAAATGATCTGGGATCAAGCCGCGGGTTCGATAATCGTTGGAGAGGCGGGCGGTCGGGTGACCGATCTCGATGGGAAACCACTTGATTTCGCGCATGGCCGCACGCTGGCAACCAACCGCGGTGTGTTGGCCACGAATGAAAAACTTCATGATGCCATTCTGCAGGGACTGGATCAGATTGGCGCGTAGCAATAGAACTGGGGCGGGGGGCAAAGGCACCCTTGTGACATTCTTATCGGTCACTTGGAGCAAAGGGTTTTGGCACCAGGTTGCGCTGGGAAGACCAGCCACGGCGATGCTGGTCAGGCAACGCCGCTCTTTAAGGCTTCGAAACCTTTGCCATGTACGTCACGTCGGCTCTCAGAGTTTCCAGACGGGTGGCATGGTGTGTCACTCGCCTTGACCGCGCTCGGATTTGCGCTAGCCGTTTCATCTTTTAAGCCCGTACGATCGGCTCTTATCGGGTCGTCCGCGACGTTGGATCGGCAAAGCAATGTCGTACTTCTTGATTTTGCGAGAGAGTAACTTGCGATCGACATCTAGCACTCGCGCTGCAGCACTCTGGTTGTAGAACGTTTCCTCGAGTGTGCGGCGAAGATAGTCGGCTTCCATTTCGGCCAGCGTAGGCCACTTTCCTCTCGGTACAGGTCCCACGTTCTGGCTTACAGAACGGTGCGACGAAGTTTGGCTAAGCGATGGATAGGTTTTCGGATGCAACCACGGCATACCGCCCTTTGCCTGCCCCCGTTCCTCCCACAGCTTGATCAGTTCGTCCAATGCGTCGACTCCGACGACCTCGTCGTCAGAAAACAACAAAGCTCGTTCGAGCACGTTCCCAAGTTCGCGCACGTTGCCTGGCCAGTCGTGTGCCTGGAACAATGAGAGTACTTCTGGCGACAGGCGTTTCAGTGGCAAGCCGTTTTCAATCGAGGCTTTCGCGAGGATGTGATTGGCTAGTGCCTGGATGTCTTCTGGACGATCCAGCAGGGGTTGGGTAGAGATCACGATCACGTTGACTCGATAGAAGAGGTCGAGTCGGAATCGTTCCTCGTCAACATCCAATTGGAGATCGCGATTGGTTGCTGCAATTACCCGCACATCGACAGATTTAGATTGATGACTCCCAACGGGCGTGACTTCGCGGTCTTGCAAAACCCGGAGAAGCTTGGCCTGAACATCCAGATCAAGTTCGCCGATTTCATCCAGGAAAATCGTGCCGCCTTCGGCGGCGCGAAAACAACCCATTGCCGAGTGCTCAGCGCCGGTAAACGCTCCCCTGACATGGCCAAACAATTGGCTGGCGAACAGGCTATTTGGGATCGCCGAACAGTTAACAGGAATGAACGGACCGCTGGCCCGCTGACTATGCGTGTGAATCGCGCGGGCAATCAGTTCTTTACCCGTGCCGGTGGGGCCTTGGATCAATACATTTGATCGATATCCGGCAACTTGCTTGATCCGTTTTCTGGTCTCTTCAACCCATACGGATTCCCCGATGAGATGATCTGAGGAGATAATCTTCATGACGATGTACGCTTTCGTTAGCGTTTCCTTTCTGTTGGTTTTGCCGCCAACCGCAATTCCAAACGGTTTTTTTGGAGCCGACACGCACGAACGGCCTCCCCAAAAAGACTTGCTAATGTAAGGGGGGCACAAACGTAACGGTTATGGTGATGTTAAAAAGCTTCCTGTATGTATTCTGGTAGAAATTGCGAGGAATGCAACTACTTTTAATCAAAAACGCAACTATTTTTAATCAAAAAGGATGTAATACCAGAGTAATTCATAGAAAAATCGATAAATCGACTATATTTTTGTTTAAAATGTCTCTTCATGCGATCAGGCAACGGTCAGATTTAAACGCTTGATTTCTCAAACCAGTCCAGCCGATGGGGGGGTACGGTGGCAGCCACTCGGGTCAGTTGATATTGCAGGTGGGTAGCGTGGGGCGTTGTTTGCTCACGGGATTTAGATCGGGCCACGTTTTTTCGGAACCTTTGGTGTCGTATCTGATGGTTGGGCAATTGACCGTTTGGCGAGAACTCGTTAGGTTGCAGGGCTCAATTCTCTCGCGCGGCCCGAGCAGAAAGCCCCTTTTTGATTCATTCCGGCCGAGTAGTTTTTCAACACTGGCTGTCCCTCTACCACGACGTTCGATCGCCGTACGATGGATCCGTTGGTTTTGGGTTTCCGAGTTGGTGTGCCCTGAAAGAAGGAGACATTTGTGTCAACACTTGTCAAAGAATTAGTAGAAGCCGGAGTTCATTACGGGCACCGGTCGAGCCGCTGGAATCCCAAAATGCGGCCTTACATTTATGCCCGTCGCAACCTGATCCACATCATTGATGTTCGCGAAACGGTTCGCGGGTTATTGCGTGGGAAGAAGTATTTGCAGCAGGTCGCTAACAGGGGCAGCCTGATTCTGTTTGTGGGAACGAAGCGGCAAGCGGCTGAGGCAATTCAGCGGGAAGCTGATCGGTGCGGAATGCCCTATGTGAACGATCGCTGGTTGGGTGGGACGCTGACAAACTTTCGCACGATTCGCAGCCGCCTGACGCGTCTTGAGGAATTAGAGGCCATTCGCGAGGGCGACACGATCAACTCTTATTCGAAGAAGATGCAATCGGCTTTGGGACGCGAATACCGCAAAATGTTTCGCAACCTCAATGGTATCCGTGCGATGGCACGGTTGCCGGAATGTCTGGTGATCGTTGACCCCAAAAAGGAAAAGAATGCGGTTAAGGAAGCACAAAAACTTGGTATTGTTACCGTCGCGCTGATTGATACCGATTGTGATCCCGACACGGTCGACTTGCCGATTCCTGGCAATGACGACAGCATGCGGTCAGTCGAGTTGATCATGAAGATATTGGCCGACGCGGTGACGGTTGGAAAAGTCACGGCTTCCATGCAACAGCAACAGGCTTCTGAAGGGGCTGCTCCGACACCTGAGCCGGTCGCAGCGGCCTCTCAGCCGGCGGAGCCAACAGCTCAATCGGGTGAAGCTTCTGCCGAGGCAGGGTAGCAACGGGACGGATCTGAATTTGTTCGTATCAATTCCCAGGATTCGTTCCTGGAGACCACTTTGGGTTTAGTTAGGTAGAAGCCGCCAGCCTTAGCCATTCACAAAAAGACTGTGCGGCTCGTCGCAATGAGGATTGAATCGATGTCTGAGATCACGGCCGCCATGGTCAAGCAGTTGCGCGACGATACGCAATTGCCCATGATGGAATGTAAGAAAGCCTTGCAGCAGTCGGACGGCGATATCGAAGTTGCCAAGCAGAAGCTGCGTGAGGCTGGCAAGAAGTTCATGGGAAGTCGTCAAGACCGTTCCACCGAGGAAGGTCGAATCTCGATTTTTGCAGATGTCGGGAAAACCATCGGCGCGATCATCGAATTGCAAGTCGAGTCGGCTCCGGTTGCTGCCAATGATGAAGTGATCCAGCTCACCGAGGATCTGGCTGAGCAACTTGCCACTGGCCCGGGTGCATCGACGCCAGCAGAACTTTGGGTACAGCCCTCGCCTTCCAGGAGTGGCATGACCTTGGAGGACCAACGAGACGAAATTCAAAACAAGATTCGGGAGGTATTTCGGCTGGCACGGATCGAGCGTATCGAAGCTCCATGCGGTGGTTACGTGCACCACGACGGAAAAAGCGGTGTTTTGCTTGCGGTCGAAGGTGGCGACAATAGAATCGCCAAGGATATTTCCATGCACATCACGGCCATGAAGCCACAGGCTCTGAGTGTTGGTGATCTCGATCCCGAGTTTGTTGCTAAAGAACGGGCAACGTTGACCGAGATGGCACGCCAGGAGGGCAAACCGGATCCTATTATTGAACAGATGGTCGAGGGGCGGATGCGAAACTTCTATGCCGAGCATGTTTTGGAGGAACAGCCGTTCGTCAAGGATGACAAGCAGACCGTGGGCAAGGTTGCTGCCGAAGGAGGGATGAAGCTCCTGAAGTTTGTTCGCTGGCAACTCGGCGAAACTACCAAACCGTCTGTCACGGCAACGTAATTTTTGGCCGGTCACGGCAAGCCCAGAAACAACAGATTTTGGGCTTTTTTCTGACTGATACGAGTTTAATGGCATCACCTTCCCGCTCCTATCGGCGTGTGCTCTTGAAACTTTCCGGGGAAAGTTTTACGCCCCCGGGAGAACGAAGCATTTGCATGCAGGCGGTTGTGGACATTGCCGGTCAGGTCTATCGCGCAGCCAGCCAAGGAGTGGGAGTTGGCATTGTCGTTGGTGGGGGTAACATCCTGCGGGGAGGGCAATTTACAGCCGGCAATACTCACATCCAGGAAGCCACTGCACATTACATGGGCATGCTGGCGACCGTGATTAACGGCCTCGCTTTGCAAGATGCACTTGAGTCGCTGGGTTGCCAAACGCGTTTGATGTCGGCCATCAAAATGGATGGTGTGGCGGAACCCTTTATTCGGCGACGTGCAAAGCGGCACCTGGAAAAAGGACGGATCGTGATTCTCGCCGGAGGAACAGGTGCACCCTTTGTAACAACCGACACGGCCGCGGCGCAAAAGGCACTCGAGCTGGAGGTCGATATTCTCATGAAGGCAACCCGTGTCGACGGCGTCTACAGTGCCGATCCGGAAAAAGATTCCGCAGCCCAACTTTACCAGTCTCTCACGTTCAAGCAGGTCCGCGATGACAACCTTCGGATCATGGATCCAACTGCTATCGCACATTGCATGGAGCACAACTTGCCAATCCTGGTTTTCAATTATCGTAAAGATGGGAATATCGAGCGCGCTGTACGCGGAGAAAATATTGGCACGCGGGTTACCAACTGAGCCCGCTTGCCTTGCCAAACCCATTGGCAAGTTTTTCGTTTTGGTGAGCTTGCCCATGTTTACTTCCCTTGGCTGCAACCGTTTGCCCCCTCAAATCCACTCCCGACAACGGCAATTGATGAATTCACATGAGTACTGAAGAAATCTTCCTCGATACCGAAGAGCGGATGGAAAAGGCCGTTGCCAAACTAAAACAGGACCTGTTTGGCATTCGCACCGGGCGAGCCAATCCCGGACTGGTCAGTTCGCTACGTGTCGATGTCTACGGTTCCCCAACGCCAATCAAGCAAGTCGCCAGCGTCACTGCCCCCGAACCACAACAGTTGGTGATCCGGCCATTCGATCCGTCCATCATCAAAGATATCGAAAAGGGGGTCATCGCCAGCGATATCGGGCTTACCCCACAAAGCGACGGAAAGGTCATTCGCCTTAATGTGCCACCGCTATCGGGTGAAGTTCGCCGTAAAATGGTCAGTCGTACCAAGGAACTTGCCGAGGAGGCGAAAGTTGCCGTTCGCAATATTCGTCGTGATGGCAACAAGGCCGCCGATGTCGAGCAGAAACAGAAGACGCTTTCCGAAGACGACCGCGATGACCTCAAAAAAGACATTCAGGAACTCACCAAGAAATTCGAAGATCAAGCCAACAATCTGACCAAAGCCAAAGAGAGCGAAATTCTGGAGGAATAACAGCAGGTTCGGCACCAGAGCTCTGTATCCAGATATCTCAGCCCCAGGCGGCAGGCCGATGGCTTCGCCGGCAAAGCTTTGGGAAGAGATTCGTGGTACGCCGCGGGCACCGATGGTGGTTTTGCGAACTCGATTTGCAACCCAACTCCAAGGGTTCCGGAGCGGGTTGTGCTAGCACTTTAGCCTCTCTTGTGAGCTTTGCGCTCCCTTGCTATGCTCCCGACCCCATCCAACGGCGCCCTCCTTGCACCGGCCCTGGCGATTCGGAAAATCGCACCCAACCCTGGTCATCCCCTCGGTTTACGGAGAAACCGTCATGTCCCGCACGGAAATAAAACTCGTTCCCGGCAGTTCACCCCGTTGTTGGAAACGGCCCGTTATTCTGCTGGTAACCGGTTTGTTGGTCGTTGCCGCATGTTTTCTTGCCCGTCGTTATTTGGGAGATCCCCGGGCCGAGGCCGATACCCACAATTTTTTCGGCTTCGCCAGGTCACCTGCTGCCAAAAATAAAGCGACTTCCGAAGAGACCGAGTCGCCACCCGCGGTCAAGGGTCCCAGTCGGCCCGAACATCCCCAGCACGACGTGATGGCCATCGTGAATGGCAAGGACATCAGTCGAGCCCAGTTGGCACATGCGTGCGTTGAGCGTCATGGCGAAGAGGTGCTCGAAAGCCTGGTCAACAAACGCCTGATCCTGCATCACTGCCGCAATCGAAAAATCGAAGTAACGCAGGAAGAAACCAGTGCAGAAGTCGATCGCATGGCCAAACGCTTTAAACTGGGCCGCGAACAGTGGCTCGACTTGTTGGAGCGGGAACGTGGAATTGGGCGGGAGGAATATGGCCGCGATATTCTCTGGCCGACGTTAGCCTTGCGGAAGTTGGCTGCTGACCAACTCACGGTAACCGAGGACGAACTGGCGAAGGCCCATGAAATGCAATTTGGTCCTGCGGTCCATGCGCGTTTGCTGGTTGTTTCCAGTCGTGCGGAGGCCGAAGAACTACACGCTCAATTGGCGCAACGGCCGGAAGAATTTGCCCGCCTGGCAATGCAGCATTCGGAAGATGTCAACAGTGCCAGCATTGGTGGTTTAATCCAGCCGATCCGCCGTCACATGGGCGATGCTTCACTCGAGCAAGCGGTGTTTTCGCTGGAACCAGGCCAGATTTCGCCGATTCTCCCTGTTGCTGAGAAATTCGCCATTCTCAAGTGCGAGTCGCACATACCGGCACAGGATGTCGCACTCGACGAAGTCCGTGCGGAAATGACCGAGCAGATTAAAGAAACCAAGCTACGCGAAGTGGCCAGTAAGTTGTTCGAAAATCTACAAAAGTCGGCCATCATCCAGAACGTTTTGAATGATCCCGATCTGAGCCAGCAATTGCCAGGCATTGTGTCAACGGTCAATGGGGACCAGATTACCATGAGTCAACTTGGTGACGAGTGCCTGATACGCTACGGAAAAGATGTTCTGGAAGTAGAGATTTCGCAGGTTCTTTTGCAGCAGTCACTTGCCAAAAGTCAGCAGACGATCACCCAGGAAGATATAGATCGCGAGATTGGGCATGCTGCAACTCTTGCCGGTGTTGTCGACAAGCAAGGGCAACCCAATTTTGAAGCGTGGTTCCAACTTGTAACTGAGGAGCAGGGGGTCAGCCGGGACATCTATTTGCGTGATTCCGTCTGGCCATCGGCAGCCTTGAAGAAATTGACTGGCGACACCATTCAGGTGCGTGAAGAGGATCTGCAAAAGGGATTCGATGCGAATTACGGCCAGCGGGTCCGCTGCCGGGCAATTGTGTTACACAACATGCGTAAAGCGATGGAAGTGTGGGGCAAAGCGCGGCAGAATCCCTCGATGGAGTATTTTGGCGAGCTGGCTAGCGAGTACTCGATCGAGCCGACCAGCAAAGCACTCCACGGCGAGGTCCCGCCAATCCGCCGTTACGGTGGCCAGCTGCAGCTTGAAAAGTTGGCTTTTGCCTTGCAGGAAAATGAGCTCTCCGAGGTGATTCAGGTCAGAGATCGGTTCATTATCCTCAAGTGCGAGGGACGCACCGAGCCAATCGATATTCGTCGGGAAGACGTCGAAGAGATACTCCGTTTCGATATCATGGAGAAAAAACTCCGCTTCGCGATGGCTGAGAAATTCGAGCAAATTCATGCCACAGCGCAAATTGACAACTATCTGGCGGGAACGTCGCAAGCGGGAACTCGCGGTTCGGAGGCTTCCGCCGCTGCTAAGCGGTACGATTCAGCCGTGCAACCCGCATCGGGGACAACCGTGCGGTGAACTGACCCACCGGTGCGGTGTTTCCGAATGAGGCAGCCCGGTGATCTCAAGCCGGGAACTTCAATGGCACGCAACGTGTTTGCTGCGTACAATAGCGTTGCTCGTCTCCATTGCCATTTATTCGGTTTTCTTGCATGTCCCAGTCCGAAGACAAATCGAGTCGTCCCTTTGAGGTCCAGGTTGCCCAACGTGTCGTGAGGCTGCCACCCTACCTTTTCGGACGGATCAACAAACTGCTTTATAACAAGCGTCGGGCCGGCGGTGACGTCATCGATTTGGGCATGGGGAATCCTTCCGATGCGCCCGAGGGCATTGTTGTGGAGAAGCTGGCTGAGGCTGCCCGCGATCCACGCAATCATGCGTACAGCAAGTCGAACGGAATCGCGAATCTTCGCCGGGAAGTGGCGGCCAAGTATTTCAAACACTACGGTATCCGGCTCGACCCGGAAGATGAGATCATTACCTGCCTCGGCTCAAAGGAAGGCTTCAGCCACATGTGCCTGGCCTTGATGGGGCCGGGTGATACGGCCATTGTGCCAGCTCCTTATTTTCCGATCCACGTTTACTCGGTGGCATTAGCCGCCGGGAATGTCATTTCTTTGGAGGTTGCCAATCACGATAAGTTTCTCTCCAACATAGCCCAAACATGTGAAACGCTGTATCCGAACCCAAAATTATTAATTCTCAACTACCCGCACAATCCGTCGACCGTTTGCGTCGAACAACCGTTCTACGATGAGGTCGTAAAGTTAGCTCGCCGGTACAATTTCATGGTAATCAGCGATTTCGCCTATGCTGACGTCGCATTCGATGGATACCAGCCCCCCAGTTTTCTGGCATCTCGTGGCGCAAAAGAGGTTGGTGTCGAGTTCACCACCATGAGCAAAGGTTACAACATAGCGGGTTGGCGTGTCGGATTCTGCAGCGGTAACCGGAAAATGATTGAGGCGCTTGCCACAATCAAAGGGTACTACGATTACGGCATGTTTCAGGCAATTCAAATCGCGGCTATCGTTGCCATGCGAGATACCGAGGCAGCAGTCGAGAAACAATCCCTAGTCTACAAGCGGAGGCGTGACGCGCTTTGCCAGGGACTTGCGCGGATTGGCTGGGACGTGACGCTTCCAAAGGCAACGATGTTTTGCTGGGTTCCGATTCCCGAACCTTGGCGGTCGAGCATGAGTACCATGGACTTCGGGATGTTCTTACTTGAGAAGGGGAACGTTGCTGTCAGCCCGGGCAGTGGGTTTGGACCGGCTGGCGAAGGGTTCCTCCGCATGTCCCTTGTCGAAAACGAACAACGGCTCCACCAGGCGGTGCGACAGATTGACCGTTGCCTCCGCGATGCCAAGGCAGCCGGCCACGAAGGCCCTGTTGCCAAGGCCGCTGTGAGTTAGGTAGCGGGATCGTGCTTTGCCGCTCATCAGCTGGCAGTGGTAGACCTCCAGCCGCACCAATCTCTTCCCGGAGTTTCATAAGCCTGGATATTTTAGCCAGGTATTTGTCAATTTGTGGAATGTTCTGGGGATCTTTGGCGGTAAGAAAGAACGTAAGTGGTGAACGTAGTATCTGATTGGTTACTGGTTTGAAGAGAGGAGAACTAGCGATCGAAATTACGGATTGAACTGTAAAGTTGAGCGCAATATTTCATCATGTAACCAAAGTCATCGCCGCACTGAATCCACTGTGCCCCTAGACCGAACAAATGTTGGGCGAATTGAGCTTCGGGACCCATACCGGAGCCGATAAATTTTCCTGCTGCCAGGCTTTTGCGAATGATGGTCTCAAGGGCCTTTTGCACTTCGGGATGATTATAGTTGCCCGTATGGCCCATCGAGGCGGCCAGGTCCGAGGGGCCGATCGCGAGTGAATCGTACCCATCAACGGCAAGAATATTGTCCAAATCGGCAAGTGCATCCGCTCGTTCGATTTGTACGACAACGAATATCCCATCATTCGCCGCGGCTGCATACTCCACGCCCCCGCCATAATTGCCATAGTCGGATGCCCGACGTGGTCCATGCCCACGATCTCCTATCGGCTTGTAGCGGCAATGCTGCACAACCTGTCGCACTTCGTCAGCCGATTTGACTTGTGGCGTGATGATACCATCGGCCCCCATATCGAGCACCGGTTTGATGGAAGCCACGTCGGAAGTTGGCACTCGGACAAGTGCCGGCCGACCGATAGCCCGAGCTGCAATCAAGTGGTTCAGTAGCGATTCCAGGCCTAGATGTGTGTGTTCCAGATCGACCCAAAAAAAGTCGACCAACTGGCCCAAAGCTTCGGTGACGCTTGCATCACTGAGCGTGATGCTACAGCCAAGACATTTTTTTCCAGAATGCAACTTTCCACGAAATTCGTGAATGCGGTCCAGCATCGATTTCTCTCTTTCAACATTCGGGAAACGGCCAAACGAGGCAACACGCTAAGCTTCCAGGTTGAGTCCCGTCAAGGAGTGCACAACGGCAGCGGGGTACCAGATCTCCACCGGGGAATGCGGACTCGGCTGCAACCGGCTACAAAACGCTGTGGGAGAACTCTATTATGGAAGATTGTCTGGATAGCCGTAAGCTGCGAAGTTAACAGGCATCCATCATCACGAAAGAGTTGAACGACGCACACTTGATTTGTATATTTTGGGTCACGTTCCATGCAATATATTCATCTCGGAAAAAGCGACTTGAAGGTTTCCCGAATGGCATTGGGGCTGGGGCTCCGCGGACAGTCATCTGCGGACGAAGCCCAGCGGCTCATCGAACATGCAGTCGATTCGGGGATCAACTTTATCGATTGCGCGAACAAGTATCGTTTGAAGACAGATCAGCCCGACGCTCATGGAAGTTCCGAAGAAATCTTGGGTCGAGTGCTGGTAACGCGGCGAGAAGAATTGGTGATTACCAGCAAGGTTGGCTCCGATGTTGGTCCCGGACCCGAAGAGTGCGGCTGTTCACGCCGCCACATCCTCGAGCAAGCCGAGCAGTCATTGCGGAAGCTCCGCACCGACTATATCGACCTTTATCTGTTGCACGTCTTTGATCCCCACACGCCGCTCGAAGAGACGTTGCAGGCGATGGACGAGCTTGTGCAGAGTGGCAAAGTCCGCTACGTCGGCTGTAGTAACTATCAAGCCTGGCAGGTTTGCAAAGGATTGTGGCTTGCCGATCGTATGGATTGGGCCCCTTTCGTGTGCATCCAAAACAACTACAACCTGTTGAACCGGAGTTTGGAACGGGAAATGTTCCCCTTGATCCGCGATCAACAGTTGGGTGCGATGACCTTCAGTCCTTTGGCAGTCGGACTGCTCAGTGGAACGTATTTGCCTGGCGAGCCACCTCCTCCGGGCACTGTGTGGGACGACCGTCGGAAGGAGTACGACTCGGTCATGCAAGGGGCTGCGGCTGCCGCCCTGCAAACAGCTCAAGATGTTGCACGAAAGGGAGGGCACGCGTTGACACAACTGGCCTTCAACTGGGTGCTGGCGCATGAGGAAATTTCTGTGGCAATCGCAGGAACCGATACGATCGAACAACTCGACGACATCCTGGGTGCCCTCGACTGGAAACTGGCCGATGAAGAATTCGCCGAACTTTCCCGGCACTTTGTGGAACGGATGGTGTGGTGAGCCTACAGCTTCCAACGCCGCCAACTGCATGCAAGAGGATCGTGGCTTTTGAAGAAGATTCAAGCGGGCAAAGTTGTTGGTTTGGCCTTGTTGGCCTTGGTCGCCGTCGGCGGGGCCGTGATTCTGCGCCAGCACGACCCGGTCGTGACTTCCTGGTTCCCTGCCTGCATTTTTCACCAGTTAACGAACCTGCATTGTCCCGGCTGCGGCGCGACGCGTGCCATACACGCACTACTGCATGGATGCCTTCTGCTGGAATCCCTTCCTGGTCCTGGGTTGCCCGCTCATTGCCGGGGTCCTCTGGTGGCGCACGCGCCGAGAACGCCGGGGCCTGCCAACCTCCGCCTACTTGCCGCGAGTCCTTCTCGTCGTCGTTGTCGCGTATGCGATCTTGCGCAATGTGCCCACACCAGAGCGATCATGGCTCGCGCTCCGCTCCGACGGCGATCTGGTTCAGCGAGTCCGCGAACTGGGCCCCCACGTGTTCGGGCTGCATTGGCAAGGACATCGCCGATGATGAGGACCTAGGCGCGACTTGCCCTGCCCTTCTCTTTTTGGCGACGGTACTGAGGGACACGGGTTGCCGGCATTGCGACCCGTCCTTTCTGAAATGGACCCCATGGGGGTACGTTCCGGGAAAAACAGTCGCACGCGGTAACACGGGTGGTCAGCTGTAAAGACTTTCTCGAAAACAGGTTACGACAAGTCGGGGCGAAAGGATTCGAACCTTCGACCTCCTGCTCCCAAAGCAGGCGCGCTAGCCAGGCTGCGCCACGCCCCGAATCAAATCTTCTCGGCCTTTGATCCTACCAACTCGGGGCCCGGCCGACAATCGTGGCGGTAAACCCCGGCCGGTTGTCGTGCAGGTCATCAGATTGACTAGGCTGCTTTCGTTAGCTGAGGAGCTTCGCCCTGGAGCAGGCCAAGCAGCCGTTCGAATTCGTCGTGATTCTTGAAGTGAATGGTGACCTTGCCACGACCGCGGGCACCCTGCTTGAGGTCAACTTTTGCCCCCAGGGTGCTCCGCAACTGCTGTTCTAACGACACGAGGTGTTCACTGCGGGTTCGCCGTGGCACCGATTTCGATTGGCCCTCGCTGGTTACCAGGCTCAACAGGTCGTCGTCCAGTGAATGGATGTACTCCTGGACCGCATCTTCGGTTGCCCGGACAGAAAGCTTCTCCTGATTGATTCGTTGGGCAAACTCGATTTGCAACTCTGTTTCACCCAGGGGCAGCAGGGCTCGCGCGTGGCCTTGACTGATGTTTTCTGTGCAGACCATGTCCTTCACCAATTCTGGAAGTTCCAGCAGCCGGATCAGGTTGGCCACGGTCGATCGGTCGATGTATACCCGGGAGGCGAGATCTTCTTGTGTACACTGATACTCATCAATATACCGCTGGAAGGAAACAGCCTTTTCAATGGCGTTCAGGTCTTTTCGCTGAACGTTTTCGACAATAGCCAATTCTGCCATTTGCCGATCTGAAACATCTCGAATTTGAACCGGTACGCGCTCCCAGTTGGCGAGCTGGGATGCTCGCAAACGCCTTTCGCCGGCAATCAGCTCGAACCGATCGTCGATGTGGCGGACAACCAGTGGCTGAAGAACACCGTGTTCGCGAATACTATCGGCCAGGTCAGAAATCTCGGCTTCGTCGAATGCTTGCCGAGGCTGATAAGGGTTGGTTTGAATTGCACTGACACTTAGCCACGACTGGCCTGACTCATCACGGGTCACTTGGTCAACTTCTGGCGCGGCGACCACCGTCGTGTCATTGAGTGGATCCATCGGTGCGTCCAAAGATCGCCCCAAAAGTGCTTCCAGTCCTCGCCCGAGTCGTCGCTGATTCGACACGCCAATTTCCTCCATGACTTGTGGCTCTCAAACGCCGCCTTTTCCTGGCAGGCGGCTCATCGGTTGATTGCAGGTTGTGTACGTTTCATCGGCAATTTACTCCCCCGAGCCGTTACTGAACCGTTGAATAAACCCAGGACAGGTTGACTTCCCCCAAACTACGTAGCTGTAGCCTCCAGCTGAAAACAGCGGTTTTTACCAGGGGAACGGGAGAGATTGAGTGACAACTGGATACCCAAAGGTTCCACGTGAAACAACCGCTAACGTCATTCTAAACTCACGAAACTATTCATAGTATTCAGGATGGCTAAAATACTCTGCCTGTTCAATAGTTTGAAATGGCCTTAGCAGCATTAAATTTCCCAGATATCACATTCATCCTGTTCCACGTGAAACTTGCAGACTATTTTGATGCTGGATCTGTTCTGCATTGCGCAGGTGTTTCACGTGAAAGAACAGGCCGGCGACGGACAGCCTTCCGGTTTCACGTGAAACCCTGTAAATAAAGGCCTTTTTGGAACAGCCTGGTGTTGCCAGTCGACTTCGGTGCAACCATGCAAATCGGTGCGGCTGTGCTACTCAAGCGGATTGATGACGAGGCCGCTCAGGAGTTTGGGGTAGAAGTAGGTGCTCTTGGCTGGCATCCGTTCGCTGTTTGCTGAAGTCGTACGGATGTCTTCGAGTGTGGCGGGCATTATCAGCGCGGCTAGCTCAAATCGCGATGCACAGCCAGTTTGCCCCGTGGCATCGCGGCCAGCGATGTCGCCCGATTTCAGCCCGGCGACCACCTCGTCGATGGCGTGGACATATCTGGGGACCGGCAGATTGTCTGCGTCTAGTAGTGTATCGATGACCAGCCGGTGAAGAATACTGACGCCCAAGCTTTGCCATTGCGGGCTATGGTCGCTGGCGACCTGCGCCATTTTTTCAATTCCGGGTTCGGCAATGTTTGCAACGACCCATTTGCGGTCTTTTGCGGTATAAAAGGCGAGACGATCTTGCACTTGGTTGCGGTCGAGAAGATCCCACACGCGTGCGGTATCCTCAAGACCAGTCCCTTCGATCCGAGCGTCAAAGCAGTTGCCAAGCTTGTTGATGAGTTCGTCTGAGCTGATGGGCGGCAGTCCTCGAAAAAGGCGGTGCGTTGGCAGAACGATCATGCCGGGATCGCTCGTCGAGACGCACATCATGAGCACTGCGTTTGCCGGGTGTTTTGCGGGAAGGTTGCCATTGTGTTCGGCTGCCAGTTGGTCGCGGTACGTACAGGCAGTTTCGTACCGATGGTGCCCATCGGCGATGAAAATGGGTTTATTACCCATGGCGGCAATGACCTGAGTGATTGTTTCCACATCGGTAACCGGCCAAATCCGGTGAACAACGTCGATATGGTCGGTTGCCTCGAGAGGGGTGGTGCCGGCAATCACCTGCTCCAGGAGCTCCTGCGCTTTGTTCTCCGGGTCAGGATACAGTCCGAAGATTTGGCTGAGGTTGGATCGACACGCCTGCCAGAGTTTAAGCCGATCTGCTTTTGCCTTTGGATGGGTTTCTTCGTGTGGGTAGATATTCCCTTCACCGAACCGTTCCAGGCCCACCCGACACATGAATCCTCGTCGCACATGTTCGACTTGATCCATTCGAAAGACCTGGTGGTAGACGTAGATCGCGGGATTGGCTTCAGTGAACAGAATGCCTTCGCGGAGCCAGGTTCGAAGTAAACGCCCGGCACGTTTATAACGATTGTTTTGCTCATCATCTCCGGTTTTGTCGCGATTGAGAATAAGCCGTACGACGTTGGCATCGTGAAGTTCGTAAAGTCGGTTTTGAAGATCGTTATCGATCACGTCATAGGGAGGGGCGACGACATGGCTCAGGTTACCGACGTGCCCGAGATCGTAACGAATTCCGCGGAACGCTTGAATGTGTGGCATTGAGGATCAGAGACTGTGAAATCCAGTGAATGGGACCGCGATTCAGCTGCATTGGTGGGGGTGAACTACGATTGCTGGTCGTAAAAAAAAAGGGGCTTCAAGAATTGTTTCCGGTATCTGACCGAGTTGTCAAACCCCCCTGACCTGCCCCCAGTGACAGTACCAGTAGTTAAGTTACTCTTTGCAGCACCGCTAGGCCAGCCACTTCACTTCGTGGAGGCGTAGCCGGAACGAGTGCGTTG
>Ga0310120_10001359_pt1 | contig 18215 bp, 16 predicted proteins | sample CB27_AW_983_MG_FD_203506 | JGI IMG/M metagenome (GOLD analysis project Ga0310120, IMG submission 203506) | Marine microbial communities from Western Arctic Ocean, Canada - CB27_AW_983 | ecosystem: Environmental > Aquatic > Marine > Oceanic | place: Canada: Western Arctic Ocean | collected...
CATCCGGCCCGGAAAGCGAACGGCCGAGTATATAGATACGATACTCACGCGGATCACGCTCGTGGGGGCGATCTATCTCGCGGTTGTCGCGGTGCTACCGGATCTGATGATCGTTGGGTTCCGAGTGAACGCGATTCCGTTCATCGGCGACTCGCTCGACGCGGTGACCCCGCGGTGGATCACCGACGGGCTCGGCGTCACTTTCTATTTCGGTGGAACCTCGTTGCTGATCATCGTCGGTGTGTCGATGGACACGGTGCAGCAGGTCGAGTCACAGCTCATCATGCGTCATTACGACGGGTTCATGCGGAAGACGCGCATCAGAGGACGGCGTGGCTAGGACGGCAGTGACTCATCGCCTCGAACGCCCAGACGGAGGGTCGGTTACGTATCTCTGCCACCCTCGTATCAACGGTTGGCATGCTCCCTCGTTGCACCGTGTCAGGCGGCCGCGGCGCCCGTCTCGGTGCCAGTTTAGGGTGTACCATGGCAGCTTGCGTCCGTGTCGGAAGGGTGCGACCACGGGGGTCGGCCTGGCAGGGCGGACGGCCGGTAGACGGGAGCGACGCGTGAGCAACGAGAGACGGACACCAATCAATCTCGTGGTGCTCGGCGCGCCGGGGGCGGGTAAGGGCACCCAGGCCGTCGATTTCGCGCGGCGGCATCGGATTCCGAAGATCTCGACCGGTGATATCCTGCGTGACGCTGTGCAGCGTAGGTCCGAGCTGGGTCAACGCACCAAGGAGGTCATGGACACTGGCGGGCTCGTCGCCGACGAGTTGATGGTCGCCATCGTGCGGGAGCGACTCACACGTCAGGATTCCGCCGACGGGTGGGTCCTCGATGGGTTCCCGAGGACGGTGGCACAGGCCACGGCACTCGACGAGATCACGGTCGGTCAGGGAGTGCTGATCGTGGTCGATATTTCCGTGCCGGACGACGCGCTGATAACGCGGCTGGCACGGCGCCGGGTGTGTGGGCAATGCGGCGACGCGACGAGCGTCGCGGCCGGTGAAGCGGTGACCCGATGCGCGCGCTGTGGCGGAGAGCTGGTCTTGCGCAGCGACGACACGGCGGCGGTTGTCCGCGAGCGACTGCGGGTCTATGCCGAGGCGACCAAGCCGCTCATCTACTATTACGCGAGCCGGCTGACGTTTCGCGCCATCGATGGTCAGCAGAGCCAGCCCGCGGTCGCGGCGGCGTTGACGGCGGCGGTCGATGACGTGCTCGCGGCCGTGTCGGTCCGCATCTCGGTGTCGGAAGGGGCCGCCGGATGATCGTGCGCAAGTCGCCGGCCGAGCTGGACCTGATGCGCGCCGCCAACGCGCTGGTGGCGGTGGTGCTCGCCGAGCTCAGACCGCTCGTCGTCTCCGGGGTGACGACACAGGAGCTGGACGAGGTCGCGGAACGGCAGATTTTGGAGGCGCGTGCGGTGCCGGCCTTTAAGGGCTATCAGGGGTATCCGGCAACGTTGTGCGCGTCCGTCAACGAGGCGGTTGTGCACGGCATTCCGACGGTGACCCCGCTGGTTGAGGGCGATATCGTCTCGCTCGACATGGGGGTGCTGCTCGACGGATTCTACGGCGATTCGGCGATCACGGTCCCCGTTGGCCATATTTCAGACCGTGCCGCGGAGCTGCTACGTACAACACGAGAGGCGCTCGATCTGGCAATCGAACAGGTACAAGTGAACGGCCATGTGTCAGACATCGGTCACGCGGTGCAGCGGCATGTCGAGGCGCGCGGGTTTTCGATCGTGCGTGAGTTCGTGGGGCACGGCATCGGCGTCAAGTTGCACGAGGAGCCGCAGATCCCGAACTACGGCACGCCGGGTCGCGGACCACGGCTCGCGACGGGTATGGTGCTCGCGATCGAGCCGATGGTCAACATGGGGAAGGCAGCGGTCAAGGTGCTGGGCGATAAGTGGACTGCGGTGACTCGGGACGGCAGTCTGTCGGCGCATTTCGAGCACACGGTGGCCGTCACGGACGACGGACCTGAGGTGCTGACGCAGGCCGCTGCCACGCTGGACTCAGCGATGTCAGCAGCTGGACCGGGGCCGAAGGTGGCGGTACACGGGTCGGCGGCGTGGTTGTCATGAGCTTAATTGCGGGACGTGTTTCGTGAATCGCCGGATCGACGCCTGTCAGAGTGTCGTCGAGGAACAGCTACCGGACACGCTGTTTGCGGTGCGGTTCGACGATTCCAACCGCCGGATCGTGGCGCATGTCGACGCCTCGCCACGACGTAACTTCGTGCGGTTGTTGCTCGGGGATCGCGTCACCGTGGAGTTGACCGCGCGGAACCAGACCCGCGGCCAGGTCACCTGTCGAGCGCGGCGATGGAGTGTGGAATGAAGGTGCGGACATCGGTCAAGCGGATGTGTGGCAAGTGTAAGATCGTGCGGCGTCACGGCGTGGTGCGTGTAATCTGCACGAACCCCAAGCACAAACAACGGCAAGGGTGAGGCTGGACGATGGCTCGAATCGCAGGTGTTGATCTTCCACGGACCAAGCGTGTTGAAATCGGGCTGACGTATATATACGGCATCGGCGATCATCGCGCGGGTGTGATTCTGAAGGCGGCTGGGGTCGACCCGGCCGTTCGCATCAAGGATCTGTCAGAAGATGACGTGCGCAAGATCAGCCGGGTTATCGAGGAACAGGGCGGTGTTGAAGGTGATCTCCGCAAGGAGACCACGATGTCGATCAAGCGGCTCATGGAAGTTGGCTGCTATCGGGGGCTGCGGCATCGCCGAAACCTGCCAGTGCGGGGCCAACGCACGCAGACCAACGCGCGCACGCGGAAGGGCCCGCGCAAGGGCGCGGTGGCTAGGAAGAAGACCAGTTAAACCCGGTCGGTCGGCGGTGTGAGCACGGGGACGGTCGAGAAAGGACTGTTGGCGAATGGCGAAACTGGAAACGGTCGATGCGTCGGTTCCGACACCGAGTAAACGACCGGCAAAGCGGAAGAAGACATTCAAGAAGAACCGCGAGAAGCGGGTCGTCCACCACGGCATCGTGCACATCCAGGCGTCGTTCAACAATACGATCATCACGATCGCGGACACCGAAGGGAACGTGGTGTCGTGGTCGAGCTCCGGCGCCATTGGATTTCGCGGATCGCGCAAGGGGACACCCTTTGCCGCAACCCAGGCGGCGGTCAGGGCCGGTCACGGCGCCAAGGCCGTGGGGATGCGAACCGTCGATGTGCGCGTGAAGGGACCGGGCGGTGGACGTGAGTCGGCGATTCGTGCGCTGCAGGCATCGGTCGGCTTCAGCGTGAAGTCGATCCGCGATGTCACGCCGATTCCGCACAACGGGTGCCGTCCGCCGAAACGACGTCGAGTGTGAGACTCCAGACGCGAGGAGAACCATCAGCATGGCACGATACGCAGGACCCGTATGCCGGCTCTGCCGGCGCGAAGGGATGAAGCTCTTCTTGAAAGGCGAGCGATGCTACGCCGAGAAGTGCGCCATCGAGAAACGCAACGTCCCGCCAGGGCAGCAAGGGCGTCGGCGTCGTCCCAATAAGGTAATGGGCTACGGGTTACAGCTTCGTGAGAAACAGAAGGTCAAGCGCACCTACGGCGTGCTCGAAAGTCAGTTCAGACGCTACTTCGCCGCGGCCGAGCGCCAGCGCGGGATCACCGGGGAGACCCTGCTGCAGTTGCTCGAGCGTCGACTCGACAACGTCGTCTACCGCCTGGGGTTGGCGACGTCTAGAGCGCAGGCACGACAGCTCGTCCGGCACGGGCATTTCCGTGTGAATGGGAGGCGCGCCGATGTGCCCTCATATTCGCTCAAGTTTGGCGATGAGGTGAGTGTGCAGGAGCGTAGCAACGAGAAAGCCTCCATCCTATACGCGATGGACGAGGTTAAGGGGCGGGGCATTCCCGAATGGCTGGAGTTCGACGCCAGCACGAAGACCGGTCGGGTCGCGTCGCTGCCGACCCGGGACCAGATCAACCTGCCCGTGCAGGAGCAGCTGATCGTCGAGTTGTATTCGAAGTAAACGAACGAGACGCGCGCGCCGCTTAGCAGCGGGCCACGCCGGTCCGGAGACAGAAAGGATTGACTCGATGTTGTGGAAAGGCTTTCAGCGACCGAAACGGCTGGAGTTCGACGCCGAGACGCTGACGGATCGGTTCGCTCGCTTCCATGCTCAGCCGTTCGAGCGCGGTTTTGGGACCACGATTGGCAACGCCTTGCGCCGGGTGCTGCTGTCGGCCGTGGAGGGTGCCGCGGTCACGAGCGTCAAGATCGATGGCGTGCTCCACGAGTTCTCACCGATTCCGGGCGTGGTGGAGGACGCGACCGATATCATCTTGAATCTGAAGCAGATTCCGATCAAGTTGCACGTGGACCAGACGAAGACCGTGTATTTGAGGGCAGATAAGCCGGGAGAGGTCACGGCGGCCGACCTCGAGGCCGATGCTGATGTCGAGATCCTCGAACCGGACTTGCACATCGCAACCGTGGCCGACGGCGGCTCGTTGCACATGGAGTTGCGTGTGAGGCAGGGCCGTGGCTACGTCTCGGCCGATAAGAACTTCGATGAGGACCTGGGCATCGGCTGGATCCCGGTCGATTCGGTGCACTCACCGGTGCGCAGGGTCCACTATCTGGTCGAGGCGGCGCGACTCGGCCAGAGGACCGACTACGACAAGCTCACAGTGGAGGTCTGGACCGATGGCTCGGTGACGGCACGCGACGCGATCTCGCTTGGCGCGAAGCTGGTACGCGACCATTTGAGCATCTTCATCAGCCTCGAGGAGCCGGTCGATGCGCCGCACGAGCCGGACTCGGGGCTCCGGCAGTCGGAGGCGAACGAGCACCTGGACAAGAGCGTCGAGGAACTGGAGCTCTCGGTCCGTTCTTACAATTGTCTGAAGAACGCGAATATCCGTACGATTCGCGAGTTGGTGCAGAAGACCGAGCCCGAGATGCTGCGCACCAAGAACTTCGGACGGAAGTCGCTCAACGAGATCAAAGAGATCCTGGGGAGAATGGGGCTCGGTCTCGGCATGCGTCTCGACCAGCCGGCGACGATCGATGCTGAGGCCGACGTCTAGACATGGGGCTCTGACGACGGGGAGGCCAGCGTTTTCGCCGAAGCCTTCGGCGGCGTCTGGAGGTCTGGCGGCGCTGTCAGCGGCGCGTGTGCGAGCAGGCACCATCGAAGCGTAGTTTTACGAGAGACGGTAGGTATGCGACATCGAGTAGCGCACCGAAAGCTGGGTCGTGTGACCGAGCATCGACTCGCCACGCTGCGAAACCTGGCGCAGATGTTGTTGCGTCATGAGCGAATCGACACGACCTTGGCCAAGGCGAAGGAGTTGCGACCTTTCGTGGAGCGGTTGATCACGGTTGCCAAGCGGGGTCTCGGGGACGGCGCCGACACGATGCGAGCATTGCACGCGCGGCGGCTGGTGGCGCGGGATCTGGCCGACAGGGCGGTGGCCACCAAGCTGTTCAAAACGATCGCGCCGCGGTTTGCCACGAGACCAGGGGGCTATACCCGTGTGCTGCACCTCGGACGGCGGCAGGGAGATTGCGCCGAGATTGCCCAGATCGAACTGATTGGCAGCGAGTACGACCCGCACGCGGACGAGGTCACGGACACGCCCGAGCAGACAGCCGAGGCTGTTTCGAAGGGTGTCGGGGGACGGCTACGCGCTGCGGCCAAGCGACTGCGTGGCGGTCAGAAGGGCGGCGAAGAGCCGCGAACGGATCCGGACCCAGACTCCAAGTAGCCCGCGTCGATCATCAAGGCGCGACCGGCGCTGTCCAATCTCCTAAGGCGCTGGGTCTGGTGCCTAGCTCGCCTCCTGCTCGCCTTCCTCACCGCGCGCCGCCTTTATCTCGGCGATGACCTTCTCCATGATGTGTGCCGGGACCTCGTCGTAGTGTGAGAACTCCATGTGGTACGAGCCGCGTCCGCCGGTTGACGATGTCAGCTGTTGCTCGTAGGTCAGCATCTCGGCCATCGGAACCTGTGCCTTGATTGAGGTCGCGGTGCCGCGGGTCTCCATACCGCCGATCCGTCCCCGCCGGCTGTTCAGATCCCCCATCAGATCGCCAGCGAAATCACTTGGCGCGGAGACCTCCACGTTCATCACCGGTTCGAGCAGGGTCGGTTTGGCCCGCGACATGGCATCGCGCAAAGCCAGCCGTCCAGCCATCCTGAACGACATTTCATTCGAGTCGACCGCGTGAAACGACCCGTCGTAGAGTGTGACCTGGAAGTCCACCAGGGGATATCCGGCCAGACACCCTCGCGCCCGCTCCTCCTGGATGCCCTTCTCGATGGCGGGAATGAAGCCCCGCGGGATCGCGCCGCCGAAGATCTCGTCCACAAACTGAAAATCCTGTCCCCGCGGCAGTGGCGCCACCTTGATCTTGCAGTCGCCGAACTGGCCGTGTCCGCCCGTCTGCTTCTTGTGACGGCCGTGCGCCTCGGTGGCGGTCCTGATGGTCTCGCGATATGGAATCCGCGGCAGCCTTAGATTGACCTCGACGCCGAACCGTCTTTTGAGCTTGGCCACCATGACCTCGATGTGCAGCTGTCCCTGTCCCGACAGAAGCAGCTGCGAGGTCTGCGAGTCGCGGGTGTAGTGGATCGTCGGGTCCTCCTCACGCAGCCGCTGCAACGCCGTGCTGATCTTCTCTTCGTCGGCCCGGCTCTTTGGCTCGATGGCGTAGGACAGCACCGGTTCAGTGAACTGAAACGGCGGGAATCGCCACGTGGTGTCCCTGGTGGCCAGTGTATCGCCGGTCCGAGTCTCTTTCAATTTGGCGACGGCGCCCAGATCACCCGCCTTGACCTCCGCGACTGGATCCTGCGTCTTACCCTGCATCAAGGTGACGCTGCCTACCCGTTCTGCCGCGCCGGTGCTGACATTCTTGATCGTTGAGTCCGACCGTAACGACCCAGTCGCCACCCGGAACATGGTGATCCGCCCGGCGAACGGGTCCGCGATGGTCTTCCAAACCAGCGCTGCGGTCGTGCCGTCGTCTGGGTCGGAGGAGGCTGGCTCACCGCTGGTTGCATCGACGACGGGTAATGTCCGGTCTATCGGGGGCGGCACATACGCGAGGATGGCATCGAGCAACGGCTGGATACCGAGGTTGGCGGTGGCTGATGTGCATACCAGAGGAAAGACCTGTCGGCGGGCGGTGGCGGCCTTGAGCCCCGCTTCCAGCTCGGGCTGCGTGAGCGTACCTGCCTCGAAGAACTTCTCCATCAGGCTGTCGTCGGCTTCCGCCACGAGTTCGATCAGCGCCTCTCGTAAGACGTTGGCTTCATCGGACAGCTCTGGAGCGACCTCGCCGACGGTGGGAGTGCCGCGGCCGTCCTGGCTGAATATGGTCGCCGTCATAGACACGAGGTCAACCACCCCGTGGAAGCCGCTCTCTTCACCGATCGGAAGCTGAATCGGTACGACCGTACGACCGAAGACCCCGTGCAGCGATTCGAGCGAGCGTGACAGGCTGGCACGCTCCCGGTCGAGTCGGTTGAGCACGACGAGACACGGCAGCTCGAGCTCCTGCGCTGCCGCCCACACTTTTTCCGTCAACACCTCGACTCCGGCGACGGCATCCACGACGACGATTGCGACATCGGCGACTCGCAACGCCGCGCGCGCGTCGCTGAAGAAGTTGGCCATCCCCGGCGTGTCGATCAGATTGATCTTTGTCCCGTTCCACTCAGCGAACGCCGTGCTGCCAGACAGCGTGTGCTTACGCGCAATCTCCTCTTCGTCGAAATCCGTCACGCTCGTGCCGTCATCGACGAGACCGAGCCTGTTCACTGCGCCGGTATCGAACAACAGTGCGGAGGCTAACTGGGTCTTACCGGCGCCACTATGACCGACCAACGCCACGTTGCGGATATGGTCCTGGTCGTACACCTTCATAGCTCGACTGTCCCCTGGCTGGGTCGAGCGGGGACAGGCCCCACCCGACTGGTAGACGCCGATGATGCGAGACCCAGATCCTATGCGACTCCGTGAACCCGCTCAAGGGGCCGGTGGCCTGGAGGCACCCGTGGTGAGAGCCGGGCTGCGTTCGGCCGGCGCCGCATCCAGCCAGGGCGGCGTCGCTTCTCCGGTCACACCTCCCCCCAATGCGCTCCCTCGTCGTGCCGGGCGCTGGACGAGGCGGCAGTGCCAACGCGGGGTCCATTACGGGCTCCCCGAGCGGACCGGCTACTCGTAGCGCAGCGCCTCGATCGGGTCGAGACGCGCGGCCTTGATGGCGGGGAGGAGCCCGAACAGAATGCCGACCGACGCCGAGAAGCCGAGGCCGAGGGTGAACGACCACCATGGCAACGAGATCGGAAATCCGGTAGCGTAATGGACCCCTACCCCGATACCGCTTCCCGCGAGAATGCCAATCACGCCCCCCACGGCCGTCAGGCACGATGCCTCGAGCAGGAACTGCCAGAGGATCTCCTTCCGTTTCGCGCCGATCGCCCGGCGAGTGCCGATTTCGCGGGTACGTTCGGTCACCGAGATGGTCATGATGGCCATGACGCCGATGCCGCCCACCATGAGGGCGATCGACGAGACGATGACCAGGGAAAGAAGTGTTGCGCGGCTGATCTGGTCCCACAAGGCGAGGATCGCATCCTGAGTGATCAGCTCGAAGTCGTTGGCCTCGTCCAGCCGCAATCGGTGCCGAATTCGCATGACCCGCTCGATGTCTCCCAGCGCGACGTCGCGGGTCACGTCATCTCGCGGGATGGCGGCGATCATCACGGCGCGCAGTTCGCCGCCGAACATCCGTTCGGCCCTGATCCCGAACTGTTTCTGATAGCTCGTGTGTGGAATTACGACGAAGTCGTCCTGACCCATGTTGAATCCACCCGGGCTGGGCCTCTGGTCGAGCACGCCGATCACGGTGTAGCGAGTGTCACCAAGCCGTAGTTTCCTGCCGATCGGGTCGACGTTTGGGAACAATGCCTGATATGGGGTTTGACCGAGCACGACGACCGGTGCTCGCCGTCGTGTTTCACCAGGCGTGAAGAACCGGCCCGCGACCACGTCGACGTTGAACACCTCGGCGTAGCTTGCCGTCGACCCGAAGACGTCGATCGGCTTCGAGCGTTTCGACTGGTAATGGACGCGCTCGCGTGTCGAGTTGCCGCCCTGGCCGAGCACGATGTTGACCGACGCGAGCGACGTCGCCTGGTCGGCGATCGCCACCGCGTCACCCGGGGTGAGGTTGGGACGTCGCAGCAGTTCGGCCAGCTCGCGACCGGAGCCCATACTGATTGCGCTGAACTTCGTTACGAAGATCGTGTCTGACCCCATTGCGCGGATGCTGTCCCGCAGCGACTGGTCGAATCCCAGGATGAGGGAGGTGCTTCCCACGATCGACATGATTCCGATAACGACGCCGAGCACGGTCAGGCCGGAGCGTGTCTTGTGCTCGCGCAGCGTGTCGAGGGCCATGGCGACGATTTCGCGGAACAGTCCGCCTCGGAAAGGGCTCATTCAGTTTCCCGTCAAGGTCGTTCGCGAAACAATTTCCGGGTGGGTATCCAGGTTGGCGACGTTCTATCGTAGCCTGGCCGCTCGGGAGATGGCCTTGATGTGTCTGCGTACAGTGTTCGACTCATCGACATTCCGATCGGTTACGCTCGGTGGCGGGTGCCACGTCAGCGGCGGTTCAGCGCCGCTATCGGATCGAGCGCCGCGGCGCGTGCCGACGGGTACAGCCCGAAGCACAGCCCGACGACTGCCGTCATCGAGATGCCGAGCACGATCGACCATGGATGGACGCTGGCTGGCATCGGGGTTAGCGACCTGAGGGTGAGCGCCACGCCGAACCCGACACCGGTGCCGATGAGCCCGCCGAGCACCGAGAGCGTCACCGACTCGGCCAGCATCTGCCAGAGCACGTCGCGTTTGCGCGCGCCCAGCGCCTTGCGTAACCCGATCTCCTGGGTGCGCTCGGAGACCACCATCAGCATGATGTTCATGATCACGATACCGCTGACGACCAACGACAGTGCAACGACACCGAAGAGCACCGCGAATATCCCCGTGGTCGCCTGCTCGTAGATACCGAGCACCGTGTCCGACGTGAACAGGCCAAAGTTGTTGTCTTGGGTCGGGTGTAACCGTCGCTCGATCCGCAGTGCGCTCGTGGCCTCGTCCATGGCACGCTGACGCTGCTCTGGGCTTTCCGGTCGAGCCATCAGCGTCAGCGAGGGGCGCGGCCCGAACAGTTTGCGGAAACGCCCCAGCGGAATCACTACGTACTCGTCCTGCGACCGCCCGAACGTCGTGCCGGTCGGCGGGCTGACTCCGACGACGCGGAAATGGACACCTTGAATTTTGACCGTGCGCTCGAGCGGATCAGACTGACCGAACAGTCGTTCGGCCGTGTCCCAGCCGAGCACCGCGACACCGCGGCTGTGGTCGGTCTCGGTCTGGCTGAACAGGCGGCCCCGTGCGGCAGTGAAGGTCGGGAACTCGACGTAATCACCGGTCACCCCCCTGACCCGCACGTTCTCGAGCACACGGTCGCGATAGCGAACTTCGCCGTTGCGTCGGGCCTGTGCCATGACCGCGCCGAGCTGCGTGCTGAACCGCCGGATCGCCGCCGCGTCATCCAGCGAGATGCGTGGATTGTTGCGCGCCGCCTCGATCTCCGCTTCGCTCATGGTGAGACCGACTCGCTCGATCGTGAACGAATCGGAGCCAAACCGCGAGACGATGGCGCCGGCTATTTCGGCATTGACCCCCTGGATGAGGGACACCACGGCGATGATCGAGCCGACCGCGACGATGTTGCCCAGGATCGTCAGGAAGGACCGGAGCTTGTTAGCCCAGATCGTGCGCAGGGCGATGCCGGTGAGGTCAGCGACTCGGCCCACTGTCGACCATCCTGATCGCATCGCCGTCTTCGAGATTCCGCACCTCGCTGAACGGCCCGGTGATGATGAGATCACCCTGGGTCACGCCGGAGAGCGCCTCGAAGTAGCGCGCTCCGGCGATACCGGTCGTGACCGGCACGAACACGGCGTGACCCTGTCGCGCCACGAAGACGCCCTCGAGCTCCTTCTCGGAGCCCTCAGTCTGGGGTTCCTCGGCCGAGACCGCCGGTTCGACCTCCCTCCCACGGGGTTCGGTGCCGGCTCGTGCCACGGTCCCGTCTGCGTTGAGCATCACGGCCCGCACTGTGGCGGCCTGGATCGGGATAGCCAGCGAGTCAGTGCGGACGGCGGTTGTGATGTCAGCCGTGCAGGTGAACCCCGGGCGTACGCCTGGGATTTCGTCGTCCAGGGTCACCACCACCTTGAAGGTCGTGGCCTGTGACGCGCCGCCGGCCGCCGCCTGGATCGGGCTGTTCCCGATTTCGGTCACGGTCGCGGCGAACAGGCGGTCCGGGAGCGCGTCGATCGACACCTCGGCTGGTTGGCCCAGCGTGACACTCGGGATGTCAGTTTCGTCAACCTCGACCTCGGCCTCGATTACCGACAGGTCGGCGACGGTGGCCAGCACCGTGCCCTGGTTGTTCATGGTGCCGACGACGACGGTCTCACCTTCCTCGATGTTGCGCCGCGTCACCACGCCGGTAATGGGCGCCGTGATGGTGACCTTGGTCAACTCGTAGCGGGCGCTACCGAGGTTTGCCTCCTCCTGTCGGATCCGTTGCAGCTGGGTGGCGACCTCGACCTCCCGCGCCCGCAGCTCTGTGCTGCGGAGCGCAACCTCGGTGACCGCTCGCTCGTAGGTCTCGCGCGCGATCAGACGGAGTTCCCATAAGCTTTCCTGCCGTTCCAGGTTGTCCCTGGCGAGTTGCAGATTTACACCCGCCGACTCGACCGAGACTTCCGCCTGCAGGAGCGACGACCGGGATGCCTGGAGGGCGGCCTCGCCGCGCTCCACGGCCGCCCCCAGCGTCTCGGGGTCGATCTGGAGAAGGAACTGCCCGCGCTCGACACGGTCTCCCTCGTTGAACGCCAGACGGGTCACCCGACCCATCGTGTTGGCGCTGATGTCCACGGAGAGTCTCGGTTCGATCTTGCCGGACGCCGAGACGACCGCCCGGAGATCTCGACGTTCGACCATCTCAACCTGCACCTCCGGGCCGGTGGGCTGATCGAATCTGAGGGTGAAATACAACAGGGCGCCACCGACCGCCAGGACGGTGACGGTGCGCGCTACCTTGCGAAAACCGGTCAATAGGTCAATCCCCCAGTCGCACGAGAACGATGAACACATCGATCATATCCAGGGCACCGCCTAAGGGTCTCTGGGCGGACGCGGGTCGGCGCCTCTGTTTCTCGCATGGCGCCACGGTGACCGCCCGCCTTACGGACCGGTCTCCTCACCGGCTGGTTCTGGTTGCGCGACAAGCTAACAGATTTATTGTAACCCGTGTACTTGGTTAGCTCTTTCGTGTCTTGACCATATGCCACGACCTATTTGGGCGAGCATGAGCCGGTAAGAGTTCATCGGCCGGGTTTGGCGCTGTGGCGACGGTGCCCAGTCAGGGTAGATCGTCGGATCGGCGTTCGCCGATGGGCTGGTCTTGACACCGGCAGAGCGGTTGACTAGCATCGTCCCGCTCGTGGACCTGGCACCTCGGGTGCGGTCCACCGTGGCCCGCAGGCGCTGGATGTGATTGACCTCGTCCCCAAAGAGCTGTTCTTCACCAAGGGTGCCGGCAAGCACCGCGAGAAGCTGACGTCGTTCGAGCTGGCGCTGCGCTCGGCCGGCATCGCCGCCTGTAACCTGGTGCGGGTGTCCAGCATCTTTCCCCCCGGTTGCCGGGTGCTGGCTCGAGCCGAGGGCAAGCGGAGGCTCAGGCCGGGTCAGGTGACGTTCGTCGTGATGTCGGAAGCGGCTACGCGTGAACCGCACCGGCTCGTCGCCGCCACGATCGGCGTCGCTATCCCGCGCGACCGGAAACTGTTCGGCTATCTGTCGGAGCACCACAGCTTTGGTGAGAACGAAGAGACCGCGGGCGACTACGCCGAGGAGCTGGCGGCCGAGATGCTCGCCACCACGCTGGGTCTCGATTTCGACCCCGACAAGAGCTGGGACGAGAAGAAGGAAGTCTATCGACTGTCCAACCAGATCGTGCGTACGCAAAACGTCACCCAGACGGCTGTCGGCGACAAGCACGGACTCTGGACGACCGTGATCGCCGCGGCGGTGCTCGTCGGATGAGCGCGGCCGGGCCTCCCTGGCCCAGGCCCGGTACGCACTCCGTCCCGCTAGTGGTCCTGTTCCTGCTGGTCTCGGCGGGCCGGGTCGATGCACAGGTATTCGAGACGGTCGGCGTGCGGGCCCTTGGCATGGGCGGAGCTTTTGTCGCAGTCGCCGACGACGCTACCGCAATCTACTGGAACCCCGCCGGCCTGACTGACGTGTTCTTCAGCGGTGTGCTGGACGTGCAGCGGACTGACACGCGTCTCGACCCCGACCCGTTGCGCCGCGAGGGAACCAGCGAGTTCACCACGCTCGCAGCCATCGCCACTCCGACCCGCGGCCTGAGCTACTACCGGCTACGTTCGTGGCAGGTCGATCGGGTCTCAGGGGACGCCGGTGCTGAGCACGCCACAGCGTCGCTGACTTCACTCGTCACTCATCATGCGGGCGTCACGCTCGTCCAACGCTTCGCACCGGGTCTGACAATTGCGACGGTGCTGAAGGCGGTGCATGGCACCGTGGCGGTCGGCACGGGCACCGGGACGACGCCCATCCGCGAACTGTTCGCCCAGGCATCCGAGTTGGCCGGTCGTTCGACCATCCAACTCGATCTCGATGTCGGGGTGATGATCGGTGTCGGTGCGATCAAGGTGGCGCTCGTCGGGCGGAATCTCAGGGAGCCGGAGTTCGCCGCTGCCGACGACGTCGCGGCCAGCCTGGAGCGGCAGTTTCGCGCCGGTCTGGCGGTGCATCCCACCGGGTCGCTTGTCGTCGCCGTGGATGTCGATCTGGGCTCGACGGACACAGCGGCGGGTCCACGTCGTGCCGTCGCGGTGGGTACCGAGCAGCGGATCGGCTGGTTGATCGTGCGGGCTGGCGGCCGGGTCAACCTGGAGGACGACCGCCCAGAGCCGATCGCCACGATAGGGCTCAGCCTGGAGATACTATCCGGTGTCTGGCTGGACGGACAGGTAAGCGGCGGCCGGGACAATGGTGACCGGGGCTGGGGCGTCTCGGCTCGAGTCGGTGTCCTGTAGCGGGGGTTTTGGTTCGGCGACGCTGGTTCCCAAAATGCTAGCGTTGGCTGGGGATCTCGCGACGCGGCGCCGAGCTGCAGCCGGCGGCGTCCCGCCTCCGTCTTGCCCCCTCGCACGGCTGCGCTGTGGGGTCGTTCCACGTGACCCCCAGAGACGTCAGTACAGGCTAATTTATGTCACGCTACCACTCCTTGATATCTTCTCAATGTTTCAATAGATAAAGCTAATATGAGGCAGTACCCTTGACTGGTCGACAGCCGCCCCACTATTTTATTGACAATATAGGTCACACTCGCCGCGTTGCCGGCCTTCTGAACCAATGACACAGGAGCAGTGTGTCTATAGGCGATAATCGCGTATCGTCGTCATGTCGTCAGCAGGTGGACCAGAGCTTGCTAGCGTTCCTTCACATCTGGAAGTACGACGTTAGCGAGCGCACCAGGTCGGGACGTCCGGCGATCTTCGATAAACCAAGCCGCCGGTGCGCCTGGAGACTGGACAGTGACCGCGTGGCTGGCGATAGATGTGGAGAGAAGGGGAGTGCAATGAATGTGGGAGACGCCAAGGGCTTCACGCTGATCGAGTTGTTGATCGTCGTCGCGATCATCGGGACCATCGCTGCGATCGCCGTTCCCGGTCTGCTCCGGGCCCGCATGTCCGGCAACGAGGCGTCGGCGATCGGGTCGTTGCGCGCGGTCAACAGTGCGCAGTCGACGTACGCCGCCAGTTGCGGCAGCGGTTTCTACGCGCCGACCCTGACGCGGCTGGGCACGCCGCCCACGGTCGGCGGCGGTGACGGGTTCATCGGCACCGATCTGAATAGCGACCCCTCGACCAAGAGCAGCTATCAGATGGTGATGAGTCCCGGCGCGGTGGCGCCTGGTGTTCCCGCGTCTTGTAACGGCCAGGCCGCTGGTACCAGTGTGTCGACCTACTTCGTGAGCGGAGCGCCGTTGGCCGGCGGCGGCGTGCGCTTTTTCGGCACCAACCAGGGCGGCACGATCTACACATCGACCTCGGCCGTAGCGGTGACGCAGAACGGTGAACCGGCCGGCGCCGCGCCGATCCAGTAGTTGTCCGTGCCCGCGAGGTACGGCCGAACCGGCCGGAGCACTTGGCCGGTCCCGTGTGCGCGAGTGTCCTCTTCGCCGCGGGTCGTGTCGTCGCTGCCGGCCGGCCGGGATGACGGTGCACACCGCACCCATGTCCGACCGCGTCGGGCCGCGCCTTTCGACAGGAGTCACCCATGAGCCCGGTTGTCCGACGCGCCGTCATCGTGCTTGCCGTCATCGGCTTCGCGTCGGCAGCCGTTTCCACCTACGTGCACTACCAACTGGTCCGGGACCCCGGGTACACTAGCTTCTGCGACATCAACGACAGCGTCAGCTGCACCCAGGTCTATCTCAGCCGGTTCGGGTCGGTGCGCGGCATCCCGGTCGCGTTGCTGGGCGCCTTCTGGTTCGGTCTGGTCCTCCTGCTGACGGCAGCCGGCGGACGCGGGTCGGGCGCGCTCCACGAGAACATTGGCGGCTATTTGCTGGGGCTCTCCACGCTCGGGCTCGCCGTCGTGATGTTTCTCGGCTACGCCTCCTTCATGGTGCTGGGCGCCGTGTGTGTGTTGTGCGGCATCGTGTACGTGTCGGTCGTCGGCATCTTTCTGCTCGCGGGCGCTACCGCGTCGGTGCCGCTGTGGTCGATCCCGCGGCGCCTGTCCGGCGATCTGGGCCGGTTGTTCAGGACCCCGGTGGCGCTGGGTGTCGCCGGCGGGTATCTGGCCCTGACGGTCGCGGTGGCGCTGGCGTTTCCAGCCTCGCGGCAGGAGCTGGCTCCCGGAGCCGGCGCGGTCGCGGCGTCGGCTCCCGCGCCAGGCTCGGTGGACGACGGGTCGGAGTTCGAGCGGTTCTGGGACGCCCAGCCGCGTGTGGATCTGCCAGTGTCACGCGAGGGGGAGCAGGTGCTGGTACTGAAATTCAACGACTACCAGTGTCCGTCGTGTGCCCAGACCGATCTGATTTATGCGCCTATCTTTGCCCGGTACGAGTCGAGTCACCCGGCGGCGGTGCGACTCGTCAAGCTCGACTATCCGCTGGACCCCGAGTGCAACGAGCATGCGCCGATGGGAGGGCACACGGGCGCCTGTGAGGCGGCGGTGGCCGTGCGCCTGGCCAGACGAGCCGGTCGCGACGAGCAGATGGCGCAGTGGCTCTACGAGCACCAGCAGACGCTGTCGCGCGAGACTGTCCGACAGGGGTTAGCCGACCTGACCGAGATGACGGATTTCGACGAGATGTACGAGGCCACGCTGGAAGCGGTGAAGGCGGACATCGTGCTGGGCGACACGGTCGAGGTCGATGCGACGCCCACGTTCATCATCAATGGGGTACGGATCAAGGGTGGGTTGCAGCCGCAGTTCTTTGACGCCGCCATCGCGCTGGAGCTCGCCCGCGCCGCGGACGGACCGGCGTCGCAGTGAGTCCGACCGGATGACGTCATGTCGGGCTACGCGATCAGGCTCCAGGGGCTGACCAAGGACTACCCGACCGGCTTCTGGCGCCCGCGTCCGGTACGGGCGCTCGACGGGGTCTCGCTCGATGTGGCGCCCGGAGAGGTCCTTGGGTTTCTGGGGCCGAATGGCGCCGGCAAGACCACGACGCTGAAGCTGCTGATGCAGCTGATCTATCCCACGGCTGGCCGGGCCGAGATTCTCGGCCGACCGGCCGGCGACGTGGAGACACGGCGCCGGCTGGGCTACCTTCCCGAGCTACCCTATTTCTACGACAACCTGACGGCCGAGGAGTTACTGGTCTACTTTGGCCGGTTGTTCGGGCTTTCGGGGACGGACGCACGGAGCCGGGCGGCAATATTGCTCGACCGCGTGGGTCTCGGCGCGGAGCGGCGTCGACAGCTACGGAAGTACTCGAAGGGCATGCTGCAGCGCGTCGGGATTGCCCAGGCATTGGTCAACGATCCGGAGGTGGTCTTCCTTGACGAGCCGATGTCGGGGCTGGACCCGCTGTGGCGTCGCGACGTGCGCGAGTTGATCCGGTCGCTACGGCAGGAAGGGCGCACCGTCTTCTTCAGCTCGCACATTCTGTCCGACGTCGAGGCGGTGTGCAGCCGGGTCGCCATCATGGTGCAGGGAACCCTGGTCACCACCGGTAGTCTGGCCGACCTTGCGTTCGAGATCCGCGGGTGGGAGCTGATCGTGTCTGGCACCGACGACGGGATAGCGGCGCTGGGACTGGAGGGCGTCACGACGGTGGCCGACGGGCGGTATGTCGTGAACCTTCCGCTCGACAGGCCACCCGACCCGCTGCTGCCGGAGCTCGGCCGGCACGGGCTCCGGGTTATGTCGCTCACACCGCAGCACGAGTCGCTGGAGGAGTTTTTCATGCGTCTGGTGGCGCGTCGGCAGGAGACCGCGTCGTAGGCGTGTGCAGTCATGGCCGTCATTCCGCACATCGCGTTGCAGGTCTTCAAGGAGTCGATGCGCGACAAGGTCCTGTACAACCTAGTGCTGTTTGCGGTGTTATTGATCACCGCGTCCTATCTCATCGGGCAGCTCACGGTCGGACAGGACGTGAAGATCATCAAGGACCTCGGTCTGGGCGCGACCCATGTTTTTGGGCTGTTTATCGCCGTGTTCATCGGGATCGGGCTGGTCTCGAATGAGGTCGAGCGCCGCAGCATCTACAGCTTGCTGGCGAAGCCCGTGCGACGGCACGATTTGATCCTCGGGAAGTACGCCGGATTGGTGCTCACCCTGGCGGTGAACATCGCCGTGATGGCCGTGGCGATGTATGCGGTGCTCGGCTATATGGCCTGGGTCGAGACCGAAGAAATCCGGCAGAGCTGGGAAGCGCCGGCGACCGACCCGGCGATGTTGCGTGCTATCTTTCTGGTGTTCACCCAGCTAATGTTGGTGACCGCCATCGCCCTGTTCTTCTCAACCTTCTCGAGCCCAATTCTCTCGGCCGTGCTGACCTTCGGGCTGTTTGTCGTGGGGC
>Ga0310120_10001365_pt1 | contig 18174 bp, 12 predicted proteins | sample CB27_AW_983_MG_FD_203506 | JGI IMG/M metagenome (GOLD analysis project Ga0310120, IMG submission 203506) | Marine microbial communities from Western Arctic Ocean, Canada - CB27_AW_983 | ecosystem: Environmental > Aquatic > Marine > Oceanic | place: Canada: Western Arctic Ocean | collected...
CCCAAGACAAGGCGCGCTCACTCTCTAAAAACTAAAAAAAGAAATGGCCGACCGCACTCTGAGAGTCGCGCGGTCGGCCAAGGGAGTGACTTGAAGAAGCTTGATTTCTTAGTTGATTGGTTAGTTGGTTAGTTCAGTGGCTCTATTGTGGCTCGTTCTTTCGTTCGGTCATTTGCGGTTCGTGCACTTGTGTCAGGCGTGCTGTCTTCGACCCAACCCGAACAGGGTCCCGGAGCGCTTCGGTGTGGAGCGGTGCAATGCAGGCCCCGCTCTACCCTCCACCCCCGATGGCCAAGGAGTAAGCCATCATCGAAGAGTTGTTTCTCTGTCACCGAACCCCAGGCCCAGGTTCCAAAGAAAACGCATTTTTTGCCCCGCTCCGGACCGAGGGCCATCTCCGGCGGAATCTCGGCGATCAGGAGGTTCCCCGGATCGATAATCGACGCCCGAATGCTAACCGGCGAGAGGCCCGACAAGCGAGAGCCCTGAATAAACGAGAGCCCTGAATATCTGGGGCACTCGCGCCAATGGCTGGCCCCACGATCGACTGGGACAGCCGGGACATCCCCGCTGGAAAGCGGACTTGGGAAAGGCTTCGCCCCGGGACGGCGGACCAGAGCCAACAGGGCGGGACTGGGGGGCGGGACCGAGGGGCGGGACTGGGGGGCGCGACCGAGTGGCGGGACGGACGGGAATCGAACCCGCAACTTCTGGCGTGACAGGCCAGTGCTCTAACCAATTGAACTACCGCCCCGCGCGGCATTTCGGCCGGGGGGGATAACTAGCCGAATCCCGGTATCCACGCAAAACAAAAGACGCCCAGAGGGGGGGGTCTTGCAAAAGGCGGTGGCCCGGGCGGCGCTCCAGGGAGCGCTCGCTGGGGCCCCAAAACCTGGACACCGGGACCCACCCCAAGAGCCTTCAAGATAGGACTGGGAGGCACGAGGAATGGATTCTTCCGGGACCGAAGGGATCCGTGACATAATGGAACCGTGTTTCATCGAACCCAGAGAATCGCGGTCCCCGGTACCCTACCCGCCGGATGGACGAGAATCCAAAGTCTATTCAAGGTCGCATTGGCCAGCGCCCTGTTGGCGGCGGCACCCGCCGGGGCCGAACCAGCGGACCGGCACATCCTCGTCAAGTTTGAGAGCCACGGCCCCCATGCCGTGGACGAATGCGCCGAAACTCTCTTTCGCCAGGGCCGAACCTTCGCGTCGGGAACCCGTGACGGCTCGGATTCATTGGATGCCCTCAAGGCCCGAACCTCCGTGCACGGCATGCGGGCGCTGTTTCGGCGTCCCGACGGCCGCCCCCTGGCGGATCAACGCGCGCGACTGAAGCGTTCGCTCCAGGCCAAAACCAGCAAGGCGCGGCTCTCGGCTACCCGCGCGCCCGCTGACCCAACCCTGCCCGATCTTTCCCATATCTACCGCGTCCGAATCGGCGACGGGGTTGCACCGGAACTCGCTGTGGCCCTCTATGCCCAGGACCCCCACGTGGCCTGGGTCCAGCGCGATCACGTCCAGCGACTCGACCAATTGGCCGGCAATGCCCCGCCCACGAGCGAACCCAACGACCCCTTCTTCGCATCCCAGGGGAGTTGGAACCAGGCCTTCGGCGATCTCTGGGGGCTCCACCGGGTCCGCGCGCCCGAAGCCTGGAGCACGACCCGGGGGGAAGGAATCATCGTGGCGGTGGTCGACACCGGGCTCGACTATCAGCACCCGGACATCGCGGAGAACGTCTGGATCAACCCCGGCGAGGACCTGAATGGCAATGGCCGGGTCGACCCGAACGAGTGGAACGGGATCGACGACGACGGCAACGGCTTCATCGACGATTTACGGGGATTTGATTTCGCCAACTCCGTGGATGGCGACGCGGATGGTTTCTATGACGGGCCGCTGGACCTGGGCAATCCAGACCCCTTCGACGATCGGGGCCACGGCACCCACGTGGCCGGTACCATCGCCGCTGTGGCGAACAACGGCATAGGCATCGCCGGCGTCGCTCCGCGGGCGCGGATCATGGCCCTCAAGGGATTTCCCGCCGAGGGCGACGGGCTCGATTCAAATCTCTGGCGCGCGGTCCTTTACGCGGCCAACAACGGCGCCCGGGTCGTCAATGCCAGTTGGTCCTGCAGCCCCCTTTGCCCGCGCAATCCCCTGGCCGAGGAAGTGGTCAAGATCGTCCAGGCAATGGGAGTGATCGTGGTGACCTCAGCGGGCAACCGCAGCATCGACGTGGTTTCCAACAGCCCGGAGAACACCCGGGATGTCATCACCGTGGCCTCCTCGGGCGAGGACGACGAACCCTCCGAAAGCTTCACGAATTTTGGCTGGCTGGTGGACGTCGCCGCGCCCGGGGGCGGCCCGTCCGGGGATCGCAATGTCTACGTGCCCCGGCGCAATATTCTGTCCCTGCGCGCTTCCACCGACGCGGGCTCGGAGCCCTTCTCAGTGGGCGAGGGCTATGCCCGTTCCGCCGGCACCTCCATGGCCGCGCCCCACGTAAGCGGCGCGGTAGCCCTTCTCCTCAGCGCCCATCCCGAACTCGATTACGAGAGCATTCGCCGGATGATCCGCCAGGGGGCCGTGGATCTCGGCCCCCCGGGCCACGATCGCCGGATGGGCGCGGGGCGTCTTGACGTGCCCGGTGCCCTGGACAAATTCCCCCTCCCCGACCTCCACGCAGCCCTGGACTCGCCCCGGGCAGGTTCGGTCTTTCACCCGGGACCGGTGGCCACCGATTCGCAGAACTTCATCGAGATCCGGGGCACCGCCCGTGGCCAGGCCATGCTGGACTACCGCCTGAGCTACGGCCGGGGCAACGCCCCTCAGACCTGGGAGCCCATCACCCCCGTCCGCTCGGCCGCGGTCCGGGAGGGTGTGCTCGGGCGCTGGGATATCGGCGGCGCTGAACCGGGCACCTATCTCATCCGGCTCGAGGTGCGGGGCGCCGAGGGAAGCATCTACCACGAATTCATCCCCCTGAGCCTGGAGCGTGGCTCCTTCATTCCCCTCTCGTCCCGGGGTCCTCCCATCATCCCTTCCGGGTTCACCGAGCGCTTCCTGGCCTTCCAGTCGATGAGAAGCGGGGACTCGCCCCCGGAACGGACCGACCACTGGAACCTCTTCGTCACAGATTTCATGTCCGGACGGCAATGGACGCTAGCCGACGGCAGCGAGAACGATCAGCGTCCGTCTATCTCCCCTGCAGCCCGAATATCCCCCCGCCGGGGTCGGGCCCCGAGCTGGCACCCAGGTTCGGGGCGCGGCGATCGAAGTCGAAATCAAACTCGTCCGACACGCGAACTCATCGCCAGTTGGAAACGGGCGAGTTCGGGCGGCCCCCCAGTGGCGGGCTTCGGCTGTCGCCTCAATCTCAAGAGCGGGCAGTGCCCGGAATTTGTATTGGGCCCAGGCCAGATGGTTTCGGCTCCCCCGGTGAGTGCGCAGGGACGAATCTTCTGGCATTCCGCAGAAGCTGACGGAAACCAGACCCTCCACGGCTGCTTGCCCAACACGGCCGGAACAGCGTGCGTCGAATACGATCTCGGCATTTCCCCAAGCCGCCAAAACTTCCTGCGCAGCGACGGCGAAACCCTGTCTTGGATCGAATTCCAGGGAGGCCAACGGGTCGGGCTCTGCTCACTCGATCCCGTTACCGGCGCCTGTCCGGCGCGGGTGCTTGCTCCGGTGATCAGTCCGTTTTCCCGGGTCGCCGTTTCGGGGCGCCTGGTGGCCTGGGTGGATTTCCGCCTGGGACGCGACATGCCGCTCCTACTGTGCGAATTCGACCCTCAGACCAACGCCTGCCCTCCGATCGAGATCGCTCCCGATGTTCTCGATCCCACACCGCAGATCTCGGGAAATCGCTTGGTGTGGGACGGCCACGTGGGCGATGAAGCCAGCGATGTCTTTTTTTGCGAGTACGACCGCCTCCGCGGACGCTGCCCGGTCCAGCGGGTCACCGCCGAGATGACGCCTCAAGCCGAGTCCGCCATCGACGGCCGACGCTTGATCTGGCAGGACGAACGCACGGGACCCTCGAGCATCTTCGGCACCACCCTGCCCCACTTCGTCGAAACCGGCGCCCACAAACGAAGGGTAAGTATGGGCGAGACCCTTAAGATTCGGGTGCGAGCCATACAGGGCGAGCCCTCGGCCCGTGACCGCGAAAGGCGGGGCGCCGGGGAGAAACTCCCCAGGCACCCGGGCGATAGCCGGGCCGAGGCACTGGGGTTCGAGACGCTGGCGCTCGGAGTGGAAGTCCTGCAACGCCAGGGCACGGAATTCGTGCCCGTCCCCCTTAGCGCGCTGGGGGTGCGCTTCGAAAACCGGGGCCAGGGCTACGGACGGCTCCGCTGGCGACCACGTGGAGCGGCCTTGGGCGAATACATCTTCACCTTCGCGGCCGAGACCCGAGCAGGGCTCGTCACCCGGGAAAGCATCCTCGTCGAGGTGGAATCCCGGTCTGGGCGACACGGGGGTCGAGGTCGGGGTCGAGGCCGAGGACGGCGCTAAGCCGGGCCCTCCATCTCGAATCCCGGGCAAGAGAAGCCGCGCGGGGACTCAGCGCCCCGGCTGCATGGCGATGCCCTGCATCTGCATCATCCTTCATACCGGCCTAGCGGAGGTTCAGCGGCCCTAGATGTTGCGATGATATCCGGGCTGATATCCGAGCAGAACAGAGGGTTTGACCATATTTTTTACGGTCATGCGCCTCAATCGACGATTTCCACCACCAGCGCCGAATGGTCCGACAACCCGGCCTGCATCACCGAATGTTCGTAGCGTGCCGACGAGATTCGTTCGTCAAGCATCGGTGAGGCTAGGCCGTGGTCGATCCTGAAACCTGCCCCCTTCCGGCTGTACCACGAGAGCTCGGCTTTTGAGGGGTGCCGCGATCCCCAGCGATCAATCCAGCCTTGGTCGAGGAGGCCGATGAAGCATTCCTCGGCGTAGAAGCTTTCGCCCGTTTCATCGACGCCTCGAATTCCCTTGTGGAAGTCTCCCATGATGAGCGACTGGCCTTTGAGGAGATCACCCCTACAGGAATTGAGCGTTGCGGATAGGAATTTCAAAGGCCCATTCAACACCCTGGGCCGTGTCCGGTACAGGTCAAAGAGGGGACACAGGGGTTCTCGATGCCAAGCTGGAGTCCGTCGGCGGCCGCAAACCAAAATGCCCGCGCAACTCTACAAGGGGCGTCTCCCAGTGCGCATCCCATCGCGTTCCGAACAACGGCTCCGCGTCGCGCCCCATCTGGTAACCCGCGACGAGCGCATCCATTCGCTCGCGCAGCGTTCCCGGAGCCGAGAAAATCGTGTTGAGCAAAATAAGCGCGAGCATCAACGCGATCAACGGGAGATTCAGCTGCCCCAGATAGAAAGCGCCGAGCCCGACCTCGCCGATTTCATCATTGGTCCCAGCCTGTCACCACGTGCCAGATGTCGTGCGAGTCGAACAGGTAGGCCATCACAAATTCACCCGCATCGGCCGCGGACGAATCAGCGAGGTTGGGGTTGAGGCCCCAAGCGACGCAGTGAGCTGCGAAAACGGAATCAAGTCTTCCTTCCGGGAGCGCCGCAAGCTTCGCCAGGTCGATCTCACCGAGCCGCTGTCGCTCGTTCATCGATTCCGAAGTTCGTGGATCGCTTGCTAGTTCCGCGGCAGCAGCATCCCACCCCGCATAACGGCGGCCGATGGCCAACCCACGGGATTGCAGACCAGCGCTACGACCGAAGATTGGGGTCGCACGTTCGCGGAGCGTGCGCACGTAGTCCGGGCGCGGATTCGCTCCGGCGGTCAACCGGCCCGGGGTCGGCCCGGGGAGCGATAGCGGGAAATACGCCTCTTCATAGATCACCGGGTTGAACGGGCATCCGAGCGGGTTTCCCGAAACGAGGCCCGTGACGGGCCTCCCGATAGAGACTTGACATAGCGCCCGTACCCGGACGTTGTGCCGGAATCCAGCTTGAATGTCCTATCCCCCGACGACTGCAATCACGATTCGTTTGACGAATTTCAGTTCGGACATCCTGATTGGTCGACTCACAGAAACGAGCCTTGGCGCGACCGACAGGGAACTCGCTCAGAAACGAAGGCGGGGGTCGAGGCGGGCGTAGTTGGTGTGGGTCTCTCCGCGATCCTGGGGAAACAACATGCGTTCCCAACCGCCGTATTTCTCGAGAAACGCCTCGTCGATCCGGATTTTCTCACTCGGATCGGTCACGAACTCGGCGCGAAAGAGATGGTCCGTCCCCGAGAGTCGAATCCGAATCGCGGGATCACGCTGGAGATTGGCCCACCAGCGACTGTCCCCTGTCCGAAGGACGGGATCTCCATCGAGCACACCGATCCAGATTCGCGTGACCCGTTCGGCACCGTCCGCCTCGACCGTCACGACATGAAGTGACCAATATTCGTCAATTTCCGCCGGGTCGACGGGGCCGGTCGCGACCGGAATTGAGCCGGATGCACACGAGAGCGTCAGGAGACATGCGATCCAGACGAGATTTTTCATTCGGCTGACTCTACCAAGTCTCGCCCGGGCCGCTCTTCCCGTCATCGCCATCTCCGGCTATTCCACCGTCGTCATCGCACTCGCGAATTGTGTCGCCACCTGGGTGTTGACCGTGCAGCCATCCAAATTCTGCGGCGGATAGGAATTTTAAAGGCCCATTCTACACCCTGGGCCGTGTCCACTACATGTTAAAGAGAGGACACAGGGATTCTCGATGGCATTCTGGGGTCCCGTCGGCGGCCGCACACCAAAATGCCCGGGGCATATGAACCGGACCCATTTACTATGCTTAACTCACCGCTGAACAACATGAATCAAGAGGCAGGGTCGGAGTGATTCTACTTGATGCACGCCGCCACCCTCTGGTATGGGCTGAATCATATTTCCCCAGGGCGTAGAGGGGGGGGAGTCAGGCGCCATACCAGCGACCCATTTGCGCTGGATAAGAGAGACTTTCGATGCCGAAAAAGAAGACCCAGGATCAAGCGCTCGGCCTTGATCGATCCATCACGCGACGAGATTTCATGGCGGGCACCGGCGCCATGGTGGCGAGCGCGGCGGCATGCGGACTCCCTGAAGCAAAAAATCCTTCGCCCGTCAGTCCGGAAATTTCGTCCTTCTACCCACCCGCCTGGGAGGGGCTTCGAGGAAGCAATCCTCCCTCGTACCGAGTCGCCCACCTCCTCGCACGATCCGGGCAAAAGATTTCGGCACCGTCCACGAAGACGACCCGACCCTCTATGACCTCGTTGTCGTTGGAGGGGGACTGAGCGGACTCAGTGCCGCATATTTCTATCGAGAGAAAAAACCGGACGCGCGGATCCTGATCTTGGAAAATCACGACGATTTCGGGGGGCACGCACGCCGGAACGAGTTAGAGGTCGATGGCCAGACTCTCATCGGGTACGGGGGGAGTCAATCCCTGGAAGATCCCCACGACTATCCCCGGGCCACTCGAAAGCTGATCTCGGATCTTGGTGTTGACCTCTCGCGCTTTGAGTCGGCCTACGATCGGGATTTCTATAAAAGAAACGGGCTCCAGATCGGTTTTCATTTCGATGAGAGCCTCTACGGAGAAAATAAATGGGTCCCCTATCCGGTCGCGAACCCACTTGCCGAAGATGAATTTGCGCCGACGAAGCTGTCGCCGGAGCAAGCCACCCAAGCGATGCCCATTTCTGAATCGGCCCGAAGACAGCTCGCGGGCCTCCTCAATCCCGATCTGGCCAAACTCAGAGCCAATCCCCGAATGGCTGAGGTCGATTTTCTCCGCTCGCTGACCTACCGGGATTTCATTCGCCAGCATCTGGGCGCGACAAGTCCCGAGGTCGATCGCATCCTAAACGCTGCCGCGGTCAGTAATTTCGCCGACAGTATCGACCAAATTTCAGCTTGGGCGGCTATGAGCTGGGGGGGCCTGCCCGGACTGCCGTGGTCCCTGATTGATCAACGTGTTAAGGAAGAGAACGAGTGGGATCCAGAGCCCTACATCTATCATTTTCCTGACGGCAATGCGTCAATCGCTCGTCTGCTCGTCCGCAGGCTGATCCCCCAAGTGGCACCGGGACATGACATGGAAGATATCGTCGGGGCTCGCTTCAACTACGACCGCCTGGACGAATCCGGTTCGTCGGTCCGCCTGCGCTTGGGAAGCACCGCCACCCGCGTTTCGCATAGGGGGTCGGCTCAGTCCTCCGAAGAAGTTCAAGTCACTTATGTGCGTGGCCATCGGGCTGAGCGCATTCGGGCAAAGCAGTGCGTCCTCGCCTGCTACAGCGTCATGATCCCCCACCTCTGCCCCCAACTCCCGTCCCCGCAAAAGGAGGCGCTCAGCAGCCTAGTCCGGGCGCCTCTCATCTATACCAGCGTGGCCCTGCGGAACTGGCGCGGGTTCGCCGAAAAGAATGTGGGCTGGGCTTTTTGCCCGGGTCTCGATCACCAAGCCGCCGCCCTCGATTTTCCCGTCAGCCTGGGCAGTCAGACGTTTTCGGCCAACCCCAATGAACCCATTCTGGTCCATCTCGAGGGGGCCCCCCTCGAGGTCGGTTCGGGCCTGACGCCACGCGACCAATATCGGGCAGCGCGCGCAAAGATGCTGACTACGTCCTTTGAAGACATGGAGAGATCCATCCGGAGCCAGTTGGCGGGACTCCTCTCCGGAACCGAGTTTGATCCGGCGCGGGATATCGAGGGCATCACGGTCAATCGCTGGGGACACGGCTACGCATACGGCTACAACCCACTCACCGATCCGGCGGACAGGGGCCAAAGCCAAGCCTCGGCGCCCCACCGCGTCGGTCGCCGGCCCTTCGGGCGCGTGACCATCGCCAACTCGGACGTCGGAGCCAGCGCCAGCCTGCCCGGGGCGATCGAACAGGCCCACCGGGCCGTCAGCGAACTCTTCGCCTAAAGCGCCAGGGAGGCGGATAGGGATTTCAAAGGCCCATTCTACGCCCTGGGCAATGTAAGGTATCGGTTAAAGAGGGGGCACAAGGGCCTCGACTCTGACCTCAACCACAACCCGGGAGACGATTGCTATGCGAGGAAGAAATGCAGGAGCCCTCTCCGCTGCGTTTGCCCTGATCATGGGTTGCGCCAGCTATTCCCCGCCCAAGTCGGTGGACACCCCAGCCTATCTCGTTCGCATCGAGTCCAAGAGCGACGGGAACGTTCGGGCCTCGGCAGTGGTCCTGAGCGCCGAGGAAAGTGAGCGCGCATTCGGGACCGGATTGGCCCAGAAAGGAATACAGCCTATCTGGCTGGAGATCGAGAATCGCGGTGACCAGGAATTCATTCTCATGCTGAACAGCATCGACCCGGGCTACTTCTCGCCCTCTGAAGCCGCCTGGATCAGCCGTAGCTTCGGCGAATCGGGGACCGAGGAGAAAATCCTCTATTTTCTGGAGCAGCAAATCTCGCCGGTCATCGCTCCCAACAGCACCGCGAGGGGGTTCGTTTACACCCATCTCGATCCCGGCGGAAAGGCCTTCGGGGCCACTTTGGTGGGTGACCGGGACGTGAGGCGCTTCGAGTTCGTGCAGGAGGTCCCGGGCTTGAAGATGGACTGGATGCACGTCGATTTCGCGAATCTGTACCCTCCTGGTGAGATTCGCGATCTGGATCTGGACGCACTGCGTGCCTATTTAGAAACGTTGCCCTGCTGCGTACTCGGCGGTGATCGCGAGACGCCCGGCGATCCCCTCAATGTCGTAGTTCTGGGCAATGGCCTGCACATGCTGGCTGTTTTCGTTCGCCAGGGGTGGGACATGACCGAGACCGCCACCCGGGGCAGCGTCTGGCGCACGATCAAGTCCTCGGTATTCGGAATGAAGTACCGGACCTCACCCGTCTCACCGCTCTACGTCTATGGCCGACACCAGGATGTCGCGCTGCAAAAGGCTCGAGGGACGGTGGACCAGCGCAATCACATGAGGCTGTGGCTGGCCCCCGTCACGTTCGAGGGGCGCGAAGTCTGGGTGGGCCAGATCAGCCGAGACATCGGTGTCAAGCTCTCCAGAAAAACAGTGGTGACCCATAGGGTCGATCCGATCATCGACGAATCACGATTCTCCCTACTCATGGACACCGCAGCATCTCAATCATTGGAACGCATCGGTTTCGTGAAGGGGGTCGGATTGAGCACCCCCGCATCTCCGCGCCGCAACTACACGTTGGATCCCTACTACACCGACGGTCTTCGGCTGGTGGTTTTCTTGTCCCAGGACACCGTTTCCCTCGACCAGATCGGCTGGGTAAAGTGGGAGATACCGCCGGAACCGGATCACTCGATGACGTGGTCACCCCCGAACGACTCGCCGAACTGACATGGGGCCGAACAGAATTTTCCCGCCACGGGGCTCCCCATAGGGATTTAACACGACGCCCATACTCGGACGTTGTGTCAGAAGCCAGCTTGAATGTCCTATTCAGCTCCCCTCCTTAACGCGTCCAAACGCTTCAGAGCGGCGTCGGAGAAGAGGCCGGCCAAATTGATACCCCCCCCTGATATCCAAAAAAGATATCCGAGTGATATGCCTAGTAGTCAGGATTCCTCAGGACCAGACAGGACATCCCAATGATACTCCGCTGAGCACCGTTTTGAGCGCTCAGGACCCCGCCTGCATGGCGATGGCCTGCATCTGCATCATCAGGGCCATGTCGCCCATCACCTGGATCTTCCCGCTCATGAAGGCCTGCATGGGATCCAGGGTGCCACTCTGCATGGCTTCGGCGTCGGCCGCGGCGATATTGACCTCGGTGGTGGGCGCGTCGGGAAGCGCTCCGGGACCGAGCTTGATCCCAGTACTCCAGTCGCCGCCCTCGCCCTCGGTCACGGTGATCTGGATCAATCCGCCCAGTGCGGCGAGTTGCTCTATCACTTGGGCGTTCGGGGGCGGCGCGTTCTCGCCCCCAATCGCACCCGACGTGAGCAGCGCGCTGGCCTGTTGGCCGAAAACTCCTCCCCGCCCCTCCCAAAGTGCCCCCCGCCAATCCTCGACGGTTTGCACCAGGGTGAAGGCCGCTTCGTCTCGAGCCGCTTCATCGACCTTGCAGCTTCCGCCAGAAATGTGCACCAGCCATTCACCGCCCCCCCCACCGTCGATTTTTACCCCGAGCTTGATATCGATCTCCGCATCCAGGGTCGCCTCGGCGATGACCGAGGGAATAAACTCCTCCATGAATTCTTTGGGAGAAATGGGCTCGCTGGACAGCTTGGGCATTGGGTGGACTCCTTGGAATTCACCGGGCGACGATCTCGCACGGATGAATCGGGTGGGCGAAGGCAGTCCAGTCTAACCCAGAAGAATCCCAAAGGAGTCCCAGAGAGGGACCGATTGCACCCGGCGGGCGGCCGGAGGAAGTGCCTGGTGGGCGTGCACGGATTCGAACCGCGGACCCTCTCGGTGTAAACGAGATGCTCTAACCAACTGAGCTACACGCCCGGACAGCGGGGCGGCCTCGGCCGCCTCATGCTTCGCGTCTCAGTTTACCCCGGCCGGGTGGGGAACGTCCGTCGGGGAAGCCGCGGGCGTTCGGGGCACTTCGTAAATTTCGTCGAGATCGTGAACGCCGCCTTGGAGGAAATCTCTGGGATCGGCCACCGCCAGGGCATGGAAGAGCACCTCGTCCATGTGCTCGACGGGAATGATCTTGAGGCTCTTCTTGATCTGGGCGGGCAGATCCTTCAAATCCTTCTCGTTCTCCTTGGGGATGATCACCGTATCCACGCCGCCGCGGTGGGCAGCGATGAGTTTCTCCTTCAATCCGCCAATGGGCAGCACCCGTCCCCGCAGCGTAATTTCCCCCGTCATGGCCACGTTCGACTTGACGGGGACCCGAGTCAGCGCCGAGGCGATGGTCGTCGCCAGGGTGATACCCGCCGAGGGTCCGTCCTTGGGCGTACCGCCCTCGGGCACGTGCACGTGCAGGTCTACTTTGGTGTAGAAGTCGCGTTTCAGGCCCAATTGCTTCGCCCGGGAGCGAACGTAGGACATAGCCGCCCCGGCCGATTCCTGCATGACCTCGCCGAGTCGACCCGTGATCTGGAGCTTGCCCTGCCCCGACGTAACCGACACCTCGGTCTGGAGCAATTCGCCTCCGACCTCCGTATAGGCCAGGCCCGTGGTCACGCCGATGAGGTCCTCGGTCTCGGTCTTTCCAAAGCGGAAGCGATGAACTCCGAGAAATTTCTTAACCAGGCGCGGCGTCACGCGGCACATCTTCCAGTCGTCGCCAGCCTTGACAACTTCCCTCGCCACTTTGCGGTGGATCGAGGCCAGTTCCCGTTCGAGATTACGAACCCCGGATTCCCGGGTGTAGTGACGAATGACCTCGAGAATCGCACCATCGGTGAACGCGATCTGCTCATCGGTCAGGCCGTTGGCTTCGCGAACCTTGTCCAGCAAGTGACGCCGGGCGATCTCGAGTTTCTCCGATTCGATGTAGCCCGGGATCTGAATGACTTCCATGCGATCCTGCAAGGGCCTGGGGATCTCGCTCAGAACATTCGCCGTGCAGATGAACATCACCTTCGAGAGGTCGTAGTCAACATCGAGGTAGTGATCGCTAAACGTATGATTCTGCTCGGGGTCGAGAACTTCGAGCAGCGCCGCAGAAGGGTCTCCACGGAAGTCCATCGACATCTTGTCGACCTCGTCCAAGAGAAAGACCGGGTTGCTGGTGCCCGCTTTTTTGAGACTTTGGATAACCTTGCCCGGTAGTGCCCCCACATAGGTGCGCCGATGGCCGCGAACCTCGGCCTCGTCCCGAACACCGCCCAAACTAATCCGGACAAAATCTCGGCCAGTGGCCCGTGCGATCGACTTGCCCAGAGACGTCTTCCCTACACCCGGTGGGCCCGCCAAGCAGAGAATCGGGCCCTTCATCCGTTCGACCAGTGTCTGAACCGCGAGGAATTCGAGAATTCGGTCCTTGGGCTTCGCGAGCCCATAGTGGTCTGCATCGAGAATCGCCTCGGACTCATCAAGGTCCTTGAGTTCCTCTTTGCACTCGTTCCAGGGCAGGTCGAGCATCCAGTCGATGTAGTTCCGCACCACTGTGGCCTCGGCACTCATGGGCGACATCATCTTGAGCTTCTTGACTTCCTTCTCAACACGATCCCGGGCGTCGTCGGGCATATCCTTCGCCTGAAGCAGTTCGTCGAGTTCGTCGAGTTCGCCCTTGGACTCATCGCGATTGCCCAATTCCTTCTGAATCGCCCTCATTTGCTCGTTGAGGTAGTACTCCTTTTGCGCGCTCTCCATCTGCTTCTTGACCCGGCCGCGAATCTTGCGCTCAACCTCAAGCACCTCGATTTCCGCCTGCATACGCGAGTAAACGTCCTCAAGCCGCTCAAGTGGCTCCATCATTTCGAGCAAGCCTTGACGCTCTTCGACCTTGAGATTCAGGTGAACAACAATGCTGTCGGCCAATTTTCCCGGCTCGTCGATCGCGGAAATCGTGCTGAGCAATTCTGCCGGCGCTTTCTTGTTCAGTTTCGAGTAGGACTCGAAAGTCGCGTGCACCGTGCGGACCAGCCCCTCGGACTCCGGGGTGGAGACCTCGGCATCGGGCAAGCTCTCCACACGGACGGAGAAATACGGCGAATTGCTCTGGAAGGATTGGATACGGGCGCGAGACTTGCCCTCCACCAGAACTTTGACGGTGCCGTCGGGCAGGCGAAGCAACTGGATGACGGTGCCCAAGGTACCCACCGTGTAGATATCCTCCGCGGAGGGTTCTTCTTGGCCGGCCTGACGTTGGGCCGAGAGCATCAACTCCCTGGAACCCGCCATGGCATCTTCCAGGGCTTGAATCGACTTGGTGCGCCCTACGAAGAGCGGGACAACCATTTGTGGAAAGACAACGATATCCCGCAGGGGGAGCAACGGCACGACCCCGGCCTGTTCGCCTGAGACACCCGACTTACTCTCTTCATCATCGCCGGAAAAAACCATTCAACTTCCCTTCCATACAGCCGGCTCTCAGGCCGATTCCGCTTCTCGCTTGAAGACCAGCAGGGGCATTGTTCCCTGCTGGATCACTTCCTCGTTGATCACACACTCTTCCACATCGTCCCGAGAGGGTATCTGGTACATGATCTCGAGCATGGCGCTCTCAAGGATCGACCGAAGTCCCCGGGCTCCCGATTTCTGTTTCAGGGCCTTGGTCGCAACCGCGCGCAGGGCGCCATCGGTAAAGCGAAGACCCACCTCATCGAATTCGAAGAGCTTCTGGTACTGCTTCACCAGGGCGTTCTTCGGCTGAGTCAGAATTTCGAGCAAAGCATCTTCCCCCAACTCCCCCAGAATCGCGTTGACGGGCAATCGACCGATGAACTCGGGAATCAATCCGAAGTGCAGCAAATCCTCTGCCTCCACGGAGCCCAGCAATTCACCCTTGCGCCGATCGGCCTTTACCTGGATATCGGCACCAAAGCCCAATCCCTTCACTCCGATTCGGCGTTCCACGATCTTTTCCAAGCCCACAAACGCACCTCCGCACAGAAAGAGGATGTTTGAGGTATCGATCTGCAAGAATTCCTGCTGGGGGTGCTTCCGCCCTCCCTTCGGGGGGACGCTCGCGGTGGTGCCTTCGATGATCTTTAGCAGAGCCTGCTGGACACCCTCACCGGAAACGTCCCGGGTAATCGACGGGTTCTCGCTCTTTCGCGCGATTTTGTCGATCTCGTCAATGTAGATGATTCCCTGCTGGGCCCGTTCGACGTCGTAGTTCGCAGCCTGCAAGAGATTGAGGATGATGTTCTCCACGTCCTCACCCACATAGCCCGCTTCGGTCAAAGTCGTCGCATCGGCAATGGTGAAGGGCACGTCGAGCACCTTGGCCAGGGTCTGAGCAAGTAGAGTCTTGCCGCAACCGGTGGGGCCAAGAAGCAGGATGTTGGCTTTCTGCAACTCGACATCGCCCACCATCGCTCCGCTCTCGATGCGGCGGTAGTGGTTGTGCACAGCCACCGCGAGCACCTTCTTGGCTTCGTCTTGGCCGATCACGTACTCGTCGAGCGCTGCCTTGATCTCCTTGGGCTTAAGGACTCGGGAAGCGGGGGCCTGGGTTTCTTCCTCGCCATACTCTTCGGCGATGATGTCGTTGCACAGTTCAATGCACTCATCACAAATATAGACCGTGGGTCCGGCGATAAGCTTTTTGACTTCCTTCTGACTCTTTCCGCAGAAAGAACATGAAAGATTTGAATTGTCATCCCGCTGCTTCATCGCTCTACTCCTCCGCCTTGAGCAACACGGACCTGCTCCTTCGCAACCGAACGGTTTTTCATGACCTGATCGACAATGCCGTACTTCTGCGCCTCTTCCGCGCTCATGTGATAATCGCGCTCGGTATCGGTGCCAATCCTGTCCGCGGACTGGCCCGTCAACTCGGCGAGGATTTCATTCATCCGGTGCCGCAGGCTGAGGATCTCCTTGGCCTGGATATCGATGTCCGAGGCCTGACCCCGGGCGCCACCCATGGGCTGGTGAATCATGATCCGGGCGTTGCAAAGAGCGGTGCGCTTCCCCGGATGGCCGGCAGCGAGCAACCAGGCGCCCATGGAGGCCGCCTGCCCGATGCACGTGGTGCTCACTTGGGGACGGATAAAACACATGGTGTCGTAAATGGCGAGACCGGCGGTGATCGAACCCCCGGGAGAATTGACGTAGAGATGAATGTCCTGCTCCGGATCGTCCGCCTCCAGGAAGAGCAGTTGGGCAACCACGACGTTGGCCACATCATCCGTAATCTCAGTACCTAAGAAGATGACACGGTCTCGCAGCAGTCTCGAGTAGATATCGAAGACTCGTTCGCCTCGTTGACTTTGCTCCACCACATAAGGAATCACCATCGAACTACTCCGTCGCCCTTTTCAAAACTGCTGACTCTCGTTAGTCCCCATCATACCATGCCATCCGGCTAAACGTCCCAGTCGATCGCGCGATACTCCCGCGCTTGCCAACACCGATGAGGCCCGGGGGGATACCGCGGCCCGCGCGAGACAGGCCCTGGCTTTGTCTTGGCGTCTCCATGCTCTTGTCTTTCGTCGATACGTCGAACATCCCTCAAACCAGCCTTCGACTCGGTCACCGATGCAATCATCAATGTCCTGATCGACTGGCTCTCTCTTGGAGTCCCATCGGAGCCAGCGACAGAACCCCCGAGTTCCCAATGCCCGCCAACGCTCGCATCAGCGACCGGAACGTGGGATCTATTGGGGCAGTAAAGCCAGGATGAGACGGTGAGGGGGACGTCCGGTCCACCTGGCACAAATTTTCAGCCATCAAGCGTAGATCGTGCGCGGCGGCGAATCCAGCCCCTAAGCACTCCGCCCCTAACACGCCCAGAGGCATACGATATGCCCCTACTCTTCGCCGTGGCGGTAGTCCGGGTGGTGGTGGTCGTGGTGGTGGTCGTATCCGCTTCAATCTCCGAGGATCGACGCGTCCTCCGTCGGTTCGGGCTCGACATCAACAACCTTCGCATGCTCGGCCAAGTAGGCGTAGACCTTGCGCTCCCGCACCTCTTGTTCGATGGCCGTCAACCAGCCCTGCTGCTCGGCCATAGCCCGCATCGGCTCGGCATCCATGCCCTGGGCCTTCGCCATCTCCGCGAGGCGCGCGTCAACTTCCTCCGAGGACGCCTCCATCCCCTGGTCGACCGCGATTGCATCTACCAAAAGCTGTTCGCGAACGCGCTGCTCCGCCATGGGGCGACCATCCTCCCGCATTCGTCGCAGCTGCTCGTGGAGAACATCCTCGGGCACCTGACCCTGAAATTGCTGATGCATTGACTGCATCTGGCTCTGGAGTTGGCCCTGCACCACCCCCGGCGGGACTTCAAAATCACAAAGAGCCACCAGGGACTCCATCAGTGATCGGTCGAGGGCCCGGACCGCATTCGCGTCCCGGGTCTTCTCGAGGTCCGCTCGTAGCCGGGTTCTCAGCTCATCGAGGGAACCATCCTGCCCGAGGTCCTTCGCAAATTCGTCGTCGAGTTCCGGCAACTCTTTCCGCCGAACCGCCACCACTTCGCAATCGAACTGGGCCAACCGACCATTCAGTTCATCCGGCCCGTAGTCGTCGGGGAAACTCACCTCGACCTGGCGGCTCTCGCCCGCCTTGACGCCCACGAGTTGATCCTCGAATCCCGGGATCATGGCCCCGGTGCCGAGTTCGAGATCCGCCCCTTCCGCGCTGCCGCCTTGAAAGACTTTCCCGTCGATTCGGCCCACGAAATCCAGGGTCAGGGAATGGCCGTCGGCCGCCACGGTTCCCTCGGCCTCCTCCACCCACTTCGAGGCGTCCTGCCGCAAGCGCTCGACCTCGGTTTCCACTTCGTCGTCACCGACCAGCACTATGGGCTTTCGCCCCTCCACCTGGCCCAGATCCGGAAGCTCGATTTCGGGTTTCACCTCGACGCGCGCGGTGTAGCAAAAAGGGCTGCCGACCTCGGGACGTTCGGCATCGATATCGGGTTCGGAGACCGGTTTGACCTCAGCGGTTTCGATGGCGGCCGCCAGGGTCTCGGAGACGAGAACCCGCTCCACCTGATCGGGGAGGCTGGGCCCATATACGCGCTCGAGCACCGAGCGCGGCACCTTGCCCGGGCGAAAGCCCTTGATGTTTGCGCTCTTGCGAAGTTCCCCGTACGCGCTGTCGAAAGCTCTACCCACCCGTGCCACATCCACTTCAACCCGGAGGCTCCGGAGCACCGAACTGGTCTCGTTGCACTCCACTCGAATGTCATCGCTTATGTTGCCTGCTTCGGCCATCTCGTCCTATTTCCTCGCGCTGGTCATGCGCTCTAAATCTCCAGGCGGCGGCCGACTATCGGCCTGCCGGGGGGCGCTGTCTCGGCCCCGGGCAACGTGCTGCGCCCTCGGTTCACCCGCTGTCCGATCACCCGTGTACGACCCCGGGCTTCGGCGAGGGACGAACGATAGCCCCAGGGCACAGTACGCGCACGCACAGTACCTGCGGATAGCTGGAAAACCGGGCGGGAGAGCACTCCGATTCGCCGCCCCAAGTCCCGCCCTACGCGGCGTGGCCTTAACGGTGCCGGCGATGGAGGTGCCGGCGATGGTGCCGGGGACAGGAGTCGAACCTGCACGTCCAAGGACGGTGGCTCCTAAGG